>OFTY01000112.1_pt1 | contig 91073 bp, 80 predicted proteins | sample 1775061 | NCBI WGS metagenome assembly OFTY01 (sample SAMN08195773, study PRJEB24354) | sludge metagenome | isolation source: sludge from phenol fed wastewater aerobic bioreactor B | place: India: Nagpur | collected 2016-09-16 | reverse complement strand
CGAAAAACTGGCCCGCATCCGTGCGGGCCATCCTGCGGACTTTCCTCCACCCGCCCGCCGCGCCATAGGGGCCCCGGAAGAGCAGCGCGCTCCCAGCGCGCAGAAGCGACAGCCAGAGCAAAGCCAAGAGCAAAGCCAAGAGCAAAGCCAAGAGCAAAGCCAAGAGCAAAGCCAAGAGCAAAGCCGAGCAAAGTCGAAGCGCGCGCCGCACCAACTCCCTCTCCTCCAAGCTCCGCTTGGGGGAGAGGGTCGGGGTGAGGGGGGCTTTGGCTTCTGCGCGCAGGAGCGCGCCGCTTTACTCGGGGCCCCCTCGGCGGTGGTGAGCCGTGGACGATCAGGCCGCGCAGCGGGCGAGGCCATGGATGGACTCGCCTTTTCGACCGGGCAGGACGCCCGGCAAGCGCCGCCGCGGGGTGTCGTTTTCTCTTGGCTACTTCTCCTTTGGACAAGCAAAAGAGAAGTAGCTCGGGCGCCGGCAGGCGCACGAAACCGCTTTGAAACTTGCGATAACGCAGAAGCAAGAGCCCCCCTCACCCCAACCCTCTCCCCCAACGGCAGAGCCGTTGGGGGAGAGGGGGCAGGTGCAGTCCGCCGCCAACGAGGGCGCTCAAGCCGCGCCGCCGGCTTCACCCTCCTCGAAGTGCTGGGCGCCCTGGCCCTGCTGGCCCTTCTTCTGGTGGGCGTCTACGGCGGCGTGCGCAGCGCGATCCACGGTGCGCGTTCGGGCAGCGTGGCGATCACGCGGATGGACCAGATCGGTTCGGCGCAGCGTTTCCTGCGCCGCGAGCTGGCGCAGGCGCTGGCGCAGCCGATCGGGCGCGACGATCGCGGCCAGCCGATCTATTTCTCCGGCAGCGAGCACGAGATGCGCTACGCGGCCCCGCTGCCGGGTTACCTCGGCAAGCTGGGCCCGCAGCTGCAGGTGCTGAAGCTGGTCGACGACGGCAAGGATGGCCAGCGGCTGGAGCTGCAACTGGCGCTGCTGCCGCCGGACGGCCAGCCGCCGAAGCCGCTGGGCGAGCCGCAGGTGCTGCTCGATCACATCAAGGACGGCAGCTTCGGCTATCTCGGCCGCGATGCGCAGAACCGCGTGCTGCCGTGGAGCGGCGACTGGGCCGACGGCAGCCGCCTGCCGCAGCTGGTGCGCGTCAAGCTGCAGCCGCAGGGCGGTGACGGCTGGCCCGAGCTGGACGTGCCGCTGCGGATCGACGCCTCCGCCACGGCCGGTCGGGCCGGCCTGCTGCCCAGCAGCAGGCTGCCGCTCGGGGGCGGGCGATGAAGCGGCGCGCGCGACAGCGCGGCGTGGCCCTGCTGCTGGTGCTGTGGGCCTGCACCCTGCTGGCGGTTTTGCTCGGCGGCTACGCGGTGCTGGCGCGCACGGCGGCGTTGCAGACGCGCTACCAGTTCGCCGAGGCCCGCGCCCATTACGCCGCGGAAGCGGGCGTGATGCGGGCGACCTATGCGATGCAGGATCCGGTCGCCCAGCGGCGCTGGGTCGGCGACGGCCGCAGCTATCCGTTCGACTTCGACGGCGCCACGGTCAGCGTCACGGTGACCGACGAAGGCGGCAAGGTGGATCTCAACGCCGCCTCGCCCGAGGTGCTGCAGGCGCTGTTCCGCGCCGCCGGGCTGGATGCGGCGGCCGCCGGCAAGCTCGCCACCCGCGTGGTGGACTGGCGCAGTTTCGTCACCGAGCCGGGCCAGGCCGAGCGCGGGCGCGCCGAGTACGCGGCGGCCGGGCGCGACTACGGCCCGCGCCACGGCCCGTTCGCCAGCCTGCAGGAGCTGCAGCTGGTGCTGGGCATGACGCCGGCGCTGTACCGCAAGCTGGAGCCGGCGATCACGCTCTGGTCCGGGCAGGCCATGCCCGACCCGAACACCGCGCCGCCGCTGGCGCTGGCGGCGATCCCCGGGCTCGATCCGGAACAGCTGGCCGCGCTGCGCGCTGCGCGCGAGCGGAACAGCCGCATGGCCGCGCCGCCGATCGGCGGCGGCGTCACGCACAGCATCCGCGCGGAGGCGGTGCTGGCCGATGGCACGCATGCCGTGATTCGTGCCACGGTACGCTTCCGCGCCGGGGGAATGGCCGGGCAACCGTATACTGTGCTGCGCTGGGAAGAGGGTGACGGGGAATGAGTGCTGCGATGCAGTCGCTGCGGCCGCTGCTGGAACAATTGCGCCGGAGCTGGCGCGCTTCGCCGCTGCCGGCGTTCTTCGCCTGGTGGGGCGGCGAGCTGCGCGCGCTGCTGCCGCCGCGCTGGCGCGCCGCGCTGGCCGACGGCGCCGGCTGGCACCTGTTGCAGCAGGTCGACGGCGGCTGGCGGCTGCGCCGCGCCGGCCAGGCCGAGCCGCTGGCGCGCTGGAGCGACGAGCTCGACGCCGTCGCGCAGCAGGCCGCGCTGGCCGCCGCGTGGCACGGCACCGATCCCGAGGATCGCCGGCTGGCCCTGCTGCTGCCGCCCGCCGCGGTGCTGCGCCGCACGCTGCAGCTGCCGCTGGCGGCGCGCGCGAACCTGCGCCAGGTGATGGCGTTCGAGATGGACCGGCAGACCCCGTTCAGCGCCGCGCAGGTGTATTACGCCGTGCGCGAGCTGGTGCAGCCGGCCGCGCCCGGGCGCTGCAGCGCGGAGCTGCTGGCGGTGCGCCGCGACACGCTGGACCCGCTGCTGGCCCGGCTGCGCGCGCTGGGCATCACGGTCGACGCGGTGGACCTGGCGCAGGACGCCGGCCGCCTCGGCGTCGACCTGCTGCCGCCGGAACAGGCCGCGCACCGCACGCGGCCGCGGCTGCGCCTGAACCTGCTGCTCGGCGCCGCCTGCGTGCTGCTGTTGCTGCTGGCGATGGGCAGCTGGCTGCACAATCGCGAGAGCGCGCTGGCGCAGATGCAGGCGCAGGTGGAGGCGATGCGCGGCGAGGCGCAGCAGGTGGCCGGCCTGCGCAAGCAGCTGCAGGACGACGCCGGCGCGGCTGGCTTCCTGGCGCAGCGCAAGGCGCAGCGCGCCACCGTGCTCGGCGTGCTGCTCGATCTCACCAGGCGGCTGCCGTCCAGCGCGTGGCTGGAGCGCTTCAGCCTCGACGACAACGGCCAGGTCGCCTTCCAGGGCCAGAGTCCGCAGGCGGCGAAGCTGCTCGACCTGCTGAAGGGCTCGCCGCTGCTCGACAACGCGAATTTCCAGGGCAGCATCCAGTCCGATCCGGCCACCGGCAAGGAGCGCTTCTACATGGTGGCGCAGCTGCACAAGCCGGCGCCGGAACATGCCGCCACCGACAAGCCGGCGGCTTCCGGGAGCGTGCCATGAAGGCGCTGAAACTGACCCCGCGCGACAGCCGCATCGCGGCGCTCGGCCTGCTGCTGCTGGCGCTGCTGCTGGGCTACTTCCTGCTGCTGCACTGGTGGTTCGTGGCGCCGCTGCACGGCATCGCCGCGCAGATGGACGACCTGCGCGACACCCAGGCCCGCTACGCCGCCGCGATCGCCGAGAAGCCGCAACTGCAGCAGCGCATCGCCGCGCTGGGTGCCGGCCAGGCCGCCAGCAGCGCGTTCCTGCCCGAGGACGATCCCAACACCGCCGCCGCCGACCTGATGCAGCGCGTGGTGGACGCGGTGGGTGCGCACACCGAGGGCGGCAGCTGCACGGTGACGCAGAAGATGCCGGTGGCCAATCCGCCGGCCGCTTCCGGCGAGCCGTACCGCAAGGCCGCGGTGAGCATCAATCTCAGTTGCGACATCCAGCCGCTGGTGGGCGTGCTGCAGTCGCTGGAGCAGGGCACGCCCTACCTGTTCGTGGACAACCTCAGCGTCTACCGCAACCCGGTGGCGGCGCGGCAGGGCAACGGGCCGCCGCTGGAAACGCAGTTCACCCTGTCCGGCTACGTGCGTCCGGGCGCCGCCGCGCCGGCGCCCGCGGCTTCGGCGCCCGCGCCCGCCGATGGCGCGGACGAGCCGGGAGCGTCGCCATGAACGCCGCCAGCCAACGTCGGCTGACCCCGGTCCTGGTGATCCTCGCCCTGCTGCTGGGCACGCTGTGGCTGGCACTGCTGGCCGGCCTCGGCCGCGGCGTGCATTGGAACGCGCCGCGCGCCGCCGCGCCGCTGCCCACCTCCGGCAAACCGGCCAGCCTGCCCGTGCCGCTGCCGCTGGCCGAGTTCGCGCCGGTGTGGCAGCAGTCGCTGTTCAGCCCCGACCGCAAGCCCGAGGCGCACGCCGCCAGCGGCGGCAGCAGCCTCGGCGACCTCGCGCTGACCGGCATCATCCTCACCCCGCAACTGCACATGGCGCTGCTGCACGACAAGAACGGCAACAAGGAGCTGCGCCTGCGCGAAGGGCAGGCGCTGCCCGACGGCAGCCTGAGCCTGGTCGAGGTGAAACCGCGCTCGGTGATCCTCGATTCGCCGCAGGGCCGCACCGAACTGAAGCTGCCCGCCGGCGCGCCGATCGACGCCGCGAAGGCGCCGCCCGCGAACGCCGGCGAGCCTGCCGCCGCGGAGCCCGCGGCGGCGCCAACGCAGGGCGATGGCGAGGCTCCCGGCGCCGCCACCGTGCAGCGGGTGGTGCCGCTGAACCAGGGCGCGCCGCGCCAGGCGCCGCCTGCCTACAACCCGCAGCAGCTCGAACGCCTGCGCAAACTCAAGGCCGCGATCCTGCAGCGTCGCGCCCAGAGCCAGGCCGAGAACCACGAAGGAGCACACTGATCCATGTCCCGCCAGCACACCCTCGCGCGTTCGCGGCCGCTTGCCCGCCTCCGATCCGGCCTGCCGCGCGCCGCCGCGCTGGCGGCGCTGACCCTGCTCGCCGGCTGCGCCCCCCTGACGCCGCGGCCGGACGACACCTCGCTGCAGCGCGAGGCGATGGCCGGCACGCACGCGCCGGTGCCGGCGCCGCTGCCGCTCAACAACGACCAGACCACCACCACGAGCGGCGCGGCGCTGCCGCAGATCAGCCGCGGCAGCGGGCAGTTCATCCGGCCCACGGCGCTGGCCACGCCGCGCCCGCCGGTGAGCGGCGCGAACGGCGTCACCTTCAACTTCGAGAACCAGCCGGTGCAGGCGGTGGTGAAGGCGATCCTCGGCGACCTGCTGAAGAAGAACTACACCATCGTGCCCGGCGTGCAGGGCAACATCTCCTTCTCCACCGCCGAGCCGGTGGACGCCAGCCAGGCGCTGCCGATCCTGGAGACGCTGCTGGCGTGGACCGGCAACGCGCTGGTCGAGCGCGGCGGCAGCTACGTGGTGCTGCCGGCGAAGGAGGCGGTGGGCGGCAACCTGGTGCCCAGCCTCGGCGCGGTGGCGCCGGCCGGCGGCCTGCAGGCGCGGCTGTTCCCGCTGCACTACATCGCCGCCAGCGAGATGCAGAAGCTGATCAAGCCGTTCGCGCGGCCCGACGCGGTGCTGCTGGCCGACCCCGCGCGCAACCTGCTGGTGATGTCCGGCACGCCGGAGGAGCTGGCCAACTACCAGCGCACCGTGCGCACCTTCGACGTGGACTGGCTGCGCGGCACCTCGGTGGGCGTGTTCAACCTGCAGCACGCCGACGTGGAACAGCTGATGCCCAAGCTGGACGAGATGTTCGGCCCCAAGGGCGACACCCCGCTGGCCGGCATGCTGCGCTTCATCCCGATCAAGCGCACCAACGCGCTGGTGGTGATCAGCACCCAGCCGAACTACGTGGACGAAGTGGGCCAGTGGATCGCCCGCATCGATCAGGGCGGCGGCAACCAGCCGCAGCTCTACGTGTACGACGTGCGCAACATCAAGGCTTCCGACCTCGCCAAGTACCTGGCGCAGATCTACGCCAACGGCAGCGGCGGCGGCAGCGGCGGCGAAGTCGGCCCCGGCCTGACCAGCGGCACGCTGGGCAACGCCGAGAACGCGCGCGGCGCGGCCAGCGGCATGGGCAGCACCGCCGGCAGCTTCGGCAGCGGCAACACCGCGGGCGGCGGGCTGGGTGGCGGCATGGGCGGCATGGGCGGCGGCAACGGCGTCGGCGGCCTCGGCGGCGTGGGCAGCAACGGCTACGGCAACACCGGCGGCAACGGCATCGGCGGCCTGCAGGGCGGCGCGATGTCGTCCACCAGCTTCGGCAACCCCAACGCGGCCAGCCAGGACCAGCAGTACGTCTCGCCGGACGGCAGCATCCGCATCGGCTCGGTGGACGCGAACAACCAGCTGCTGATCCGCGCGCGGCCCTCGCAGTGGAGCGAGATCGAGGCCGCGATCAGGCGGCTCGACACGATTCCGCTGCAGGTGCAGATCGAGACGCGCATCCTCGAGGTGAGCCTCACCGGCCAGTTCCAGTTCGGCGTGCAATGGTACTTGCAGGGTCTCACCGGCAGCACCACCAACAGCAGCGGCCAGATCGTGCCCGGCGAGCTCTACCGCCATCGCCAGGTGGCGCTGGGCGGCGGCGGCAACGCCTTCGGCGGCGAGCCGCTGTTCTACTCCTTCCTCAACAGCCAGATGCAGGTGGCGGTGCGCGCGATGGAGGACAGCGGCAACACCAAGACGCTGTCCGCGCCCTCGCTGGTGGTGATGAACAACCAGCCGGCGATGATCCAGGTGGGCAACAACGTCCCGGTGAACCAGAGCTACATCACGCCCGGCCTCGGCGGCGGCAACACCATCGGCACGCTGGGCCAGGTGCAGTACCTCACCACCGGCGTGATCCTCAAGGTGGTGCCGCGGGTGAATCCCGGCGGCCTGGTCTACCTCGACGTCAGCCAGGAAGTGAGCACCCCCACCATCCAGGACAAGAACGGCAACTACACCATCGCCGACCGCAGCATGCAGACCCAGGTGGCGGTGCAGAGCGGTCAGACCGTGCTGCTCGGCGGCCTGATCCAGCAGAACGAAGGCACCGACGACAACGGCGTGCCCGGCCTGAACCGCGTGCCGATCCTCGGCCGCCTGTTCGGCACCACCAAACGCAGCCGCGACCGCACCGAACTGATCGTGCTGATCACCCCGCGCGTGATCCGCAGCAGCGAGGAAGCGCGCCAGATCACCGACGACTACCAGCGCGGATTCGAATCGCTGAAGCCGCTGCGGGTGCAGGCGGTGCCCGAAGCGAAGGCGGCAATGCCGCCGGCGGGCGGGGCGCAGACGGTGCCGTTGAAGCATTGAGGCGGGTGGCCGCGTGGCAGCCGGTATCATGGCTGCGCATGAGTCCTGCCGTCCCCAGCTTCCCGATCACCCCGCTACTGCCTGACATCCGCGCGTCGCTGGAAGCGACGCCGCGGCTGGTGCTGGAGGCGCCGCCGGGCGCGGGCAAGACCACCCAGGTGCCGCTTGCGCTGCTCGATGCGCCGTGGCTGGCCGGCAGCAAGATCGTGATGCTGGAGCCGCGCCGCATCGCCGCGCGCGCCGCCGCGCAGTTCATGGCGCGCCAGCTGGGCGAGGAGGTGGGGCAGACGGTGGGCTACCGCATCCGCTTCGAGTCGCGGGTGGGTGCGGCCACGCGCATCGAGGTGGTCACCGAAGGCATCCTCACCCGATTGATCCAGGACGATCCCGAGCTCGCCGGCATCGGCGCGATCCTGTTCGACGAATTCCACGAGCGCCATCTCGCCGGCGACCTCGGCGCCGCGCTGGCGCTGGATGTGCAGGCCACGCTGCGGCCCGAGCTGCGCCTCGTGGTGATGTCCGCCACGCTGGACGGCGAGCGCATCGCGCAGTGGCTGCACGCGCCGCGCATCAGCAGCCCCGGCCGCAGCTACCCGGTGCGCATCGAGCATCCGCCGGCGCGCGCGCAGGAGAGCATCGAGCATCATCTGGCGCGCGTGGCGAAGCAGGCGCTGGCGGAGAACGACGGCGACGTGCTGGCTTTTTTGCCGGGGCGACGCGAGATCGCGCGGGCGCAGGCGGTGCTGGAGCAGTCGCTCCCCTCTCCCGCAAGCGAAGCCGAATCCGTGGGTCGGGATTCATCCCGACGGGTTTCGCATGTCGGGCTGAAGCCCGACCTACAACGGGCGGGCGGGGATGACGCGCGCATCGAGATCGTGCCGCTGCACGGCGAATTGTCGCTGACCGAGCAGCAGTTCGCCTTGTCGCCTGCCGAACCCGGCATCCGCCGCATCGTGCTGGCCACCAACGTGGCCGAATCCAGCGTCACCCTGCCGGGCATCCGCGCGGTGATCGACGCCGGCCTCGCGCGCGAGCCGCGCTTCGATCCGAACTCCGGCTTCACCCGGCTGGAAACCGTGGCGATCTCGCAGGCCTCGGCCGACCAGCGCGCGGGCCGCGCCGGGCGCGTGGCCGCGGGCACGGCGTATCGGCTGTGGCCGCAGAGCAAGCGGCTGGAAGCCGCGCGCGGCGCGGAGATCGCACAGGCGGAACTCTCCAGCCTCGCGCTGGAACTCGCCGCCTGGGGCAGTGACGCGCTGCCGTGGTTGGACGCGCCGCCGCCCGGCGCGCTGGCGCAGGCGCGCGAGCTGCTCGCGAATCTCGGCGCGCTGGAGGCGGACGGCCGCATCAGCGCGCTGGGCCGCCGCATGCTGACGCTGGGCGCCACGCCACGCCTCGGCGCCGCCGCGCTGCGCGCGCCGGAGCCGTTGCGCCCGCTGGTCGCCGACCTGCTCGCACTGATGGAGGCGCGTTCGCCGCTGCGCGGCGAGCAGGCGCGCAGCGACGACTTCCGCGCGCGCGTGGCCGCGCTGCACGCCTGGCGCGACCGCCGCGGCCACGGCGCCGATGCCGGTGCGCTGGCCGCGATCGAGCAGGCGGCGAAGGGCTGGCGCAGACGTCTGGACGTCCGGACGGCCGCAAGCGGCACGCCCGACAGCCACGCGGTGGGCGACCTCTTGCTGCACGCCTTCCCTGACCGCATCGCCCGCCGCGACGAGGCGAACCCGCTGCGCTACACGCTGGCGAACGGCCGCGGTGCGCGCCTGCACGACAACACCGCGCTGCTGGGCGAGCCGTGGCTGGTGGCGCTCGATCTGCGCTTCGAAGCGCGCGACAGCCTGATCCTCGCCGCCGCGCCGTTCGATCCGCGCGTGCTGGAACGCGACTACCCACAGCGTTTCGTGCGCGAGCGCGCGCTGCGCTGGAACGACGCGCGCGACGCGGTGGAGGCGTTCGAGGAGCGCCGCTACGCCGCCATCGTGCTGGAACGCCGCAGCGTGCCGGTGCAGCCGGAAGACGCGCTGCCTGCGCTGCTCGCCGCGATCCGCAGCAAGGGACTGGACGCGCTGCCGTGGAGCGAGCACGCGCGCCGCCTGCGCCTGCGCATCCAGGCTTTGCGCGGCTGGATGCCCGAGCTGGACCTGCCCGACGTGTCCGACGCGCACCTGCTCGCCACGCTGGATGACTGGCTGGCGCCCTACCTCGCCGGCAAGCGCCGGCTCGACGCGCTGGATGCGGAAGAGTTGTCGCAGGCGCTGTCGGCCATGCTCGACCACGCGCAACGCCAGGCGCTGGATGCGCAGGCGCCGGATGCGCTCACCGTGCCCAGCGGCCAGACGCGCCGATTGGAATACGCGATTGATGCGCCGCCGGTGCTGGCGGTGAAGCTGCAGGAACTGTTCGGCCTCGCCGACACCCCACGCGTGGGCGGCGGCCGCGTGCCGGTGACCCTGCACCTGCTCTCGCCCGCGGGCCGGCCGATCCAGGTCACCCAGGACCTGCGCGGCTTCTGGGAGCGCACCTACCCCGAGGTGAAGAAGGAACTGAAGGGCCGCTACCCGCGCCACCCGTGGCCCGACGATCCGTGGAGCGCCGTGCCCACGCATCGCGCGAAGCCGCGCGGCACCTGAGCACGAGTCGCCGCGTGTCCAGGGAATCCGCCGGCCGACGCGCGCACAATGCATGGTCGAGCTTGCCCGCAACGGAGCCTGCCATGTTCCAGCGATCCATTCCCAGCCGTGCCCTGGCCTTGCCGGCGCTGGCCGCACTCCTGCTGCTGACCGCAACGAGCGCGCGCAGCGGCACCGCCCAAGCGCATCTGCCGCTGGCGACGGTGGCCGATGCGCCGCTCAGCGGCCGCACCACCCGCTGGGACTACGCCAGCCTGGACCCCGCCAGCCACCGCTTGTACCTGGCGCATCTGGGCGACAGCGTGGTCGCGGTGTTCGACACGCAAACCCGCAAGGTCGTGGCGGATGTGCCCCGCGTCAGTCGCGTGCACGGGGTGCTGTTCGTGCCGGAGCTGGGCCGGGTCTACGCCTCGGCCACCGGCACCAACGAAGTCGTGGCGATCGACCCTGCCACCTTGAAGATCACGGCGCGCGTGCCGGCCGGCGATTACCCCGACGGCATGGCCTACGCCCCGGCGGTCCACAAGCTCTACGTGTCGGACGAGCATGGCGGCACCGACACGGTGATCGACGTGCGCACGAACACGCGGGTGGCGACGATCCCGCTGGGCGGCGAAGTAGGCAACACGCAGTACGACCCGGTGTCGAAGCACATCTACGCCAACGTGCAGACCCGCGGGCAACTGGTGGAGATCGACCCCGTGACGGACAAGGTGGTCGGCCGGATGGACCTGCCGGGCGCGCAAGGCAACCACGGCCTCTACATCGATCCCGCCAGCCAGCTCGCCTTCATCGCCTGCGAGGACAACGACAAGCTGCTCGTGGTGGATCTGGCGCACAAGCGCGTGCTGTCCACGTTCGACGTCGCTCGCGACCCGGATGTGCTGGCCTACGACCGTGGCTTGGGTTGGCTGTACGTGGCCGGCGAGTCGGGCGAGGTTTCGCTGTTCCGGGTGCAGGGACGCACGGTCGGCCCCGTGGCCACGGCGATGCTGGGGCCGAATGCGCACGTGGTGGCGGTGGACGAGGCCACGCACCTGGCGTATTTCCCGCTCGCCTCCGTGGCGGGAAAACCCGTGTTGCGCATCACCAAACCGCGGCGCTGATTCAGTTCGCCAGGCGATATTCCAGCGTCGCCACCACGCGCACGGTCTTGTTGATCTGCTTGTCCGCCTGCAGCATCGGCGCCTTGTCGCGCGGCAGGATCTCGAACACGCCCTGGCTGGCGCGCTGGATGCCGCCCAGCCGGCTGCCCGAGTCGCGCGCGAACTGTTCGGCGGCGGCGCGCGCGTTCTTCGTTGCCTCGGCGATCATCGCCGGCTTCAGTGCGTTGATGCCGTCGAACAGGTAGGTGGGGCCGCCGCTGTTGCCGGGGTTCTCGCCGCCCAGCACCACGCCCGCGTCGACCAGCGCGCCGCTGGCCTGGTAGGCGGCGGCCACCTTGTCCACGTCGGCGCTGCGCAGCATCACCGTGCGCACGATGATGTAGCGGCTGGGGTACTTGCCCTCGCCCCAGGTCTGCGCGGCGCGGTCGGTGACTTCGAGATCGCGGAACGCGATCGCTTCCGGCCCCAGCCCATGCCTGGTGAGGAACGCGGTGACCGTGGCGTCGTCCTGCTGGATCGCCGCCTGCACGGTGGCGAGCTGGTCGCCCGCGCGCACGAAGCGCAGCTGCCACAGCGCGAGATCGGCTTTCACGTCGCGCTCGGCCAAGCCCTTCACGGTGACGATGCGCGCGTTGCGCCCCGCCTCGAAACCGTGCCCGATGTACCAGCCGCCCAGCGCGAAACCGAGGGCGAGCAGCAGGCTGCTGACGATCCACTTCATGGCGCGTCTCCGGCGTGGCGATGCGCCGAGTCTGCCACGCCGGCGCGCGCGCTACACCTCGGCCTTGAACGTGCGGCCCAGCGCAGGCCCCACGCCGTAGTAGTGGCGGAACACGTAGAACAGCGGGCGATAGCGGCGCGGATCGATGTGCGACGTGCCCGGCACCACGATGTCGGCGTGCGCGTGCACCTCGCACACCGCCAGCTCCAGCGTGACGTAGCCGCCGGCATTGTCGCGCCAGGCCTCCAGCGGGTGTTCGGTGGCATCGAGCACGCGCGCCTCCAGTTGCAGCGGCGCCTCGGCGATGCGCGGCGCGTTCACCTGCAGGGAAGGCAGCGCGTGCCAGCCGGCCAGCGCGAACTTGTCCGCCTCGTGGCGATGGCCCTGCTTCCATGCGGGCACCGGATCGCGGCCGCTGGTGGGTGCCAGCCGTTCCACCGCCTCGCGCATCGACTCGTCGGCGAGGTTGAGCACGCATTCGCGTTCGCGCAGCAGGTTCGCGAGGCCCTGGCCGCCGCCGGCGAGGCCGATCGTCACGCGGTTGGCCAGTGCCCAGGCCGACGACATGGGCGTGATGTTGGTCGAACCATCGAGGTTGCGCGTGGTGATCAGCACGACCGGCGTGCCGAAGTAGAGGATGGAGGGGCGGATCCGCAACGTATCGGGGGCGTGGTAGATGTCCATGCCGGCAGTGTCGTCGGCAGGAGCGTGCGGATGTTTCGCTGCGTGGCGAAACGAGCGCGCAGGGCGCGCACTACACTGCGCGCATGAGCCGCGTGGAGCTTCCCAACCGCTATCAGCTGGCCGAGTTCGGCGCCCTGCTGGCGGAGCCCGCGCGTGCGGCGATGCTGCTGGTGCTGCTGGACGGCAGCGCCCGCCCCGCCGGCGAACTGGCGCGCGTGGCCGGTGTGGGCGCGGCCACCGCCAGCGCGCACCTGAAGCGCCTGCTGGACGGCGGCCTGCTCGCGGTGCAGGAGCAGGGCCGCCATCGCTACTACCGGCTCGCCGACGACGAGGTGGCGGCGTGGCTGGAGGCGATGGCCTTGCCGCGCGCACCGAAGGCGCAGCGCCCGGCGGGCAGCGATCCCGCGCTGTGCCGCGCACGCACCTGCTATCGCCATCTGGCCGGCGAGCTCGGCGTGGCGATGTGCGCGGCGTGGCTGGAGCGCGGCTGGTTGCAATCGACCGGCGACGGCCTGCGCCTGCGGGCGCCCGCGGTCGAAGCGCTGGTGGAAGTGGGCTGGCAAGCGCAAGCGGCCGAACGCCTGCTGCGCCTGCGCGGCCGCGGCTGCATCGACTGGACCGAGCGCCGCCTGCACGTGGGCGGCCCGCTGGGCGTGGCGCTCACCGACGCGATGCTGGATGCCGGCTGGTTGCGCCGCGCCAGCCGCAGCCGCGCCCTGCTGCCCAGCGCCGACGGCCTGCGCCGCTTCGCGCAGTTGGGCGTGCGATTGGACTGAGGCGCTGCGTCGGCGCGACCGGCGGCGGCTTCATCGCACCCGATTGGCCGGGGCTTGGCCGGCATGTTCCGGCGTTTGTCGAAGGAGCCCTTCTCTCGAAAGGGAGGAGGGAGAGATCGGCCTGGCTTCGTCGCGCATCGGATGGCCGGAGCGAAGGTGCCGAGTGGAGCGGGATGATCGAAAGTCATTACGCGCCGATCATTCGATTTGGAGATATGGCAATAAATTGCGAATTTCGTTTCTTGTTGCGGATTCGGATAGCCATTCGCCGGCCCGACGATGCCTTGGAAGGCGCGCGGTACAGCCATTTCCGGATTGCTTGATGGCATCGGCGATATACCGAAACATCGCATGTAATTACGTTTTCGATACGGCGTTTCATACGCGTGGCTGCAATATGAAGCAAGTGTGAATGATTGGCGTGTCGCCGGTTTGCATTTGCGGTTCCTGGTATTGACGGGTGCAAATTCGATTGCGTAGCTTCAACCCATTCGCCATGGGGAGCATCGGCGAATGGTTCCGGATGGCGCCTGCGGGGGCGGGCGCCGTCGAGCAAAGCCCCAGGCCGGCCGCGAGAGGGAATCTCTCAGGGGGAGTGGCTGGCCGCAACGGGCGCTCGGGAGCCGTCTGGCAAGCAGCAAACGGTGCCGCACGCGTGCGGCAATTCATTGCCACGGGGTCTGCGCGACCGCGTCAGGGTCGCTCGTCCCGAATTTCTTGGGGAAATCGAAAATGCCCAGTTCCATTCGTTGCAAGCAGGTGCTGCTGAAGGCGCTGGCCGCGTCGGTGCTGTTCGGCCTGGCGGCGGGTCCGGCGTTAGCGCAGAACAACCATGGGATTTCGTCGGAGCTCAATCCGTACTCGCCTGCCTACGGGCACAGCTACCGCCATGGCGTGGTACCCACGCGCGGCGTGCACGAGAAGATGAAGCACTACCGCGACACGCACGCGTCGACCGCGGCGGCGACCAGCTCGAACACGCTCGCCTACGGCGGCGGCGTCGACGGCGTGGGCGTGATGTCGGGCAAGGTGAAGGTCTACATCGTCTACTACGGCAGCCAGTGGGGCACGCGCACCACGAACGGCAAGGGCGACAGCGTGTTCAGCGGCGACTCCTACGGCGCCGCGGCGGTGGCCGAGGAGATGTTCAAGGGCATCGGCACCGGCAACGAACTGTGGTCGGCCGACCTGACCCAGTGGTGCGATGGCCCGAACGTGACCACCGGCGCCACCAGCTGCCCGTCGAACGCGAACTTCGTGCCGTACCAGAGCGGCGGCGTGCTGGCCGGCGTCTACTACGACAACGCGGCGGCCGCGCCCAGCGCCCCGACCGCGACCGACCTCGCGAACGAGGCGATCAAGGCGGCCGCGCACTTCGGCAACACCGCGCAGGGCTCCAACCGCTACACCTACTACATCATCATGTCGCCGCACGGTACCAACCCGGACAACTACCAAGGCCAGTACTGCGCGTGGCACAACTACACCACCTCGTCGTACGGCGACATCGCCTACAGCAACCAGCCCTACAACATGGACAGCGGCTCGGGTTGCGGCGTGAACTTCGTGAACTCGGGCAGCGCCGGCACGCTGGACGGCTGGACGATGACGCTGGGCCACGAGTGGCACGAGATGATGTCGGACACCTACCCGGCGGGCGGCTGGACGAACGCCAGCAGCGGCAGCGAGAACTCCGACGAGTGCGCGTGGATCGCGGCGGGCCAGCCCGGCGGCGCGGCGAACGTGGCGATGGGCACCGGCACCTTCACCGAGCAGGCGAGCTGGTCGAACGACACCAACTCCTGCGCGATCACGCATGCGATCCTGCACGGCGGTTCGGGCGGTGGCGGCGGCAGCACGCCGGTGGCGAACTTCACCGACACGGTGAGCGGCTTGACGGTGAACTTCACCGACGCGTCGACCGACACCGGCGGCACGATCAGCTCGTACTCCTGGACCTTCGGTGACGGCAGCACGTCCACCGCGGCCAACCCGAGCCACACCTACGCCGCGGCGGGCACCTACAACGTGACCGAAACGGTGAAGGACAACACCGGCGCCACCAGCAGCAAGACCGCCTCGGTGACGGTCACGTCCACCCCGCCGCCGCCGCCGGGCGGCACCTTCAGCAACAACACCAAGAAGGCGATCAACGACAACGCCACCATCACCAGCAGCATCAAGGTGACCGGCGAGCCGGGCAACGCGCCGTCCGCGCTGAAGGTGCACGTCAACATCACCCACAACTGGTCGGGCGATCTGGAGATCGACCTGGTCGCGCCGAACGGCGCCTACGCGGTGCTGCAGTCGCCGGACTACAACGACGACGGCAACATCAACACCACCTGGACCGTGAACGCCTCCTCGGTGCAGGGCAACGGCACCTGGAAGCTGCGCGTGATCGACAACGACCCGTGGTATTCGGGCGACTACGGCACGCTCAACGGCTGGAGCCTGACGTTCTGACAAGAGACGCGGCGCGCAGGGATGCGCGCCGTTTTCGTTCCGGGGCGCTCGCGAGCACGGCGCGCCCGGTTCATCCGACACGGATGTGCCACCCACCATCACCCGGAAGCCTGCGGGGGCAGAGACCAAGGGTTCATCGATTTTGATTCGGGGAGTTCAGATGAGGCAGATCCTGTTGAAGACCCTTGCCGCGTCGGTGCTGTTCGGCCTGGCGGCGGGTCCGGCGCTGGCGCAGAACGATCACGGCATGTCGCCGGAGTTCAATCCGTACGCGCCGGCGCACGGGCACGGCTACCGCCATGGCGCGGTGCCCACGCGCGAAGTGCACCAGAAGATGAAGCACTACCGCGACACGCACGCGTCGACCGCCGCCGGCACGACCGGCACGAACACGCTGACCTACAACGGCGGCATCGACGGCGTGGGCGTGATGTCCGGTCACGTCAAGGTCTACATCGTGTACTACGGCAGCCAGTGGGGCACGCGCACCACGAACGGCAAGGGCGACGACGTGTTCAGCGGCGACTCCTACGGCGCCGCCGCGGTGGCCGAGGAGATGTTCAAGGGCATCGGTACCGGCAACGAGCTGTGGTCGGCCGACCTGACCCAGTGGTGCGACGGCCCGAACGTGGCCTCCGGCGCCACCAGCTGTCCGTCCAACGCCAGCTTCGTGCCGTACCAGAGCGGCGGCGTGTACGCCGGCTCGTGGTACGACAACTCGGCGGCCGCGCCCAGCGCCCCGACCGCGACCGACCTGGCGAACGAGGCGATCAAGGCCGCCGCGCACTTCGGCAACACCGCGCCGGGCTCCAACCGCTACACCTACTACATCATCATGTCGCCGCACGGCACCGACCCGGACAACTACCAGAGTCCGACCCAGGGCTACTGCGCGTGGCACAACTACACCAGCTCGTCCTACGGCGACATCGCGTACAGCAACCAGCCCTACAACATGGACATGGGTTCGAGCTGCGGCGTGGGCTTCGTGAACTCGGGTAGCGCCGGCAACCTCGACGGCTGGACGATGACGCTCGGCCACGAATGGCACGAGATGATGTCGGACACCTACCCGGCGGGCGGCTGGACGAACGCCAGCAGCGGCAGCGAGAACTCCGACGAGTGCGCGTGGATCGCGGCCGGCCAGGCGGGCGGTGCGGCGAACGTGACGATGGGCACCGGCACCTTCACCGAGCAGGCCAGCTGGTCGAACGACACCAACTCCTGCGCGATCACGCATGCGATCCTGCACGGCGGTACGGGTGGCGGTGGCGGTGGCGGCGGCAGCACGCCGGTGGCGAACTTCACCGACACGGTGAGCGGCCTGACGGTGAACTTCACCGACGCGTCGACCGACACCGGCGGCACGATCAGCTCGCACTCCTGGACCTTCGGCGACGGCAGCACGTCCACCGCGGCCAGCCCGAGCCACACCTACGCCGCGGCGGGCACCTACACCGTGACCGAAACGGTGAAGGACAACACCGGCGCCAGCAGCAGCAAGAGCGCGTCGGTGAAGGTGTCCAGCAGCAGCGGCGGCACGTTCAGCAGCACCGACACCCCGGTGACGATCGACGACAACGCCACGATCCAGGACGGCATCGCGGTGAGCGGCGTGTCCGGCAATGCCCCGTCCGCGCTGAAGGTGCACGTGAACATCACGCACAACTGGTCGGGCGACCTGGAGCTCGACCTGATTGCGCCGGATGGCACCTCGTACACCCTGCAGTCGCCGGACTACAACAACGACGGCAACATCAACTCCACCTACACGGTGAACGCCTCGGCCGATGCGGCCGCGGGCACCTGGCAGCTGCAGGTGATCGACAACGACCCGTGGTATTCGGGCGACTACGGCACGCTCAACGGTTGGAGCGTGACGTTCTGACGAGAGACGCGGCGCGCAGGGATGCGCGCCGTTTTGCCATGAGTAGTGCGGCCATGGATGGCCGCCCGTTTGACCCTCGCGATCATGGACGATCGCAAGGATTCCGGCGCACGGCGCGGTTGCCCGCGCCCGGGATGTTCGACATGGGATGTGCGGCCGAATACCCCGGCATGCGCGGCGCATGCCGGGACCATCACTCAGACACTCGGGGGAGTGCAAATGAAGCACATCGCATGCAAGGCCGTTGCGGCATCCGTCCTGTTCGCCCTGGCGGGCGGCGTGGCCATCGCCCAGTCCGGCAACAACGCAACGCCGGAGTTCAACCCCTACGCGCCCGCCAGCGGGCACAGCTATCGCCATGGCGCGTTGCCGACCCGCCCGGTGCATGAGCTGATGCACAAGTACGAGGCTTCGCAGCAGAGGGCCAGGCGCTCCACGAAGACGTTGAGCTACGGCGGCGCCGTCGGCGGCGTGGGCGTGATGTCCGGCCACGTCAAGGTCTACATCGTGTACTACGGCAACCAGTGGGGCACGCAGACGCTCAACGCCAAGGGCGACGACGTGTTCTCCGGCGACTCCTACGGCGCGGCCGCGGTGGCCGAGGAAATGTTCAAGGGCATCGGCACCGGCAATGAAAAGTGGTCGGCCGACTTGACCCAGTGGTGCGATGGCGCGGGCGTGGCCAGGGGCGCCACCAGCTGCCCGTCGACCGCCAAATTCGTGCCGTACCAGACCGGCGGCGTGCTGGCCGGCGTCTATTACGACAACGCGGCGGCGGCGCCCAGCGCCCCGACCGCAACCGACCTCGCGAACGAGGCGATCAAGGCGGCGGCGCACTTCGGCAACACCGCGCCCAGCTCCAACCGCTACACCTACTACATCATCATGTCGCCGCACGGCACCAACCCGGACAACTACCAGAGCCCGACCCAGGGCTACTGCGCGTGGCACAACTACACCGCCTCGTCCTACGGCAACCTCGCCTACAGCAACCAGCCCTACAACATGGATCTGGGTTCGAGCTGCGGCGTGAACTTCGTGAATTCGGGCACTGCCGGCAAACTCGATGGCTGGACGATGACGCTGGGCCACGAGTGGCACGAGATGATGTCCGACACCTATCCGGCGGGTGGCTGGACCAACGCCAGCACCGGCGCCGAGAACTCGGACGAGTGCGCGTGGATCCCGGCCGGCCAGGCGGGCGGCGCGGCGAACGTGACGATGGGCACCGGCACCTTCACCGAGCAGGCGAGCTGGTCGAACGACACCAACTCCTGCGCGATCACGCACGCGATCCTGCACTGAAGTCCGCGCGAGGCGCGCAGTGAGCGCGCCTCGCAAGGATCCAACCTGGCCCGGGCGGCGACGCCCGGGCCTTTTTGCCGCCGGCGCCGCGCATGCGACCATGCGCGGATGCACACCGACATTCCACGCCTCGCCATCGTCGGCGGCGGCCCCGCCGGCCTGATGGCGACCGAAGCCGCCTGCGCGGCCGGCATCCGGGTCGACCTCTACGACGCCATGGGCTCGGTGGGGCGGAAATTCCTGCTTGCCGGCAAGGGCGGCTTGAACCTCACCCACGGCGAGCCGTTCGACCGCTTCGTGACGCGCTACGGCGAGCGGCGCCACGACGTCGCGCGCTGGCTGCACGCGTTCGACGCCGAGGCGCTGCGCGCCTGGGCGCGCGGCCTCGGCGTGGAGACCTTCGTCGGCAGCTCGGGCCGGGTGTTCCCCGCCGACATGAAGGCCGCGCCGCTGCTGCGCCGCTGGCTGCACCGGCTGCGCGCCGACGGCGTGGCCTTCCACATGCACCACCGCTGGCTGGGCTGGAACGACGACGGCGCATTGCGCTTCGCCACGACGGACGGCGAACGCAGCGTCGCGGCCGACGCCACGGTGCTGGCGCTGGGCGGCGCCAGCTGGCCGAAGCTCGGCTCCGATGGCGCCTGGGTGGCGCCGCTGCGCGATGCCGGCATCGACATCGCGCCCCTGCAAAGCGCCAACTGCGGCTTCGAGCTCGGCTGGAGCGAACACCTGCGCACGCGCTTCGCCGGCGCACCGCTGAAAGCCGTGACCGCGCACTGGACCGACCGCCACGGCGCGCCGCAGTCGCGCCAGGGCGAATGCGTGCTCAGCGAATACGGCATCGAAGGCAGCCTGGTCTACGCGATCGGCGCGGACCTGCGCGAACGCATCGCGCAACACGGCGAAGCCCTGCTGCAACTCGACCTGGCGCCGGGCATTGCGCAAGCCGCGCTCGCCGAACGCCTCGCCGCCCCGCGCGGCAAGCACAGCCTCGGCGACTGGCTGCGCCGCCGCGCGCATCTCGACGCCGCGAAATGCGCGCTGGTGTTCGAGGGCGCGGACAAGGCCGCGCTCGCCGATCCGATCCTGCTTGCCGCGCGCATCAAGTCGCTGCCGCTCACCTTGCGCGCCCCGCGCCCGCTGGCCGAGGCAATCAGCACCGCCGGTGGCGTACGACTGGCGGCGCTCGACGAACAGCTGATGCTGCGTGCGCGGCCGGGCACGTTCTGTGCGGGCGAAATGCTGGATTGGGAGGCGCCTACTGGCGGCTACTTGCTCACCGCTTGTTTCGCGAGCGGGTTGCTTGCGGGGCGTGGGGCGGCGCGGTGGTTGCAAGGTCGGGCGGGTCTTTGAACTTGCGTCGACTTTCTGTTGCACCGCGCTTTTTGCTCCCTCTCCCCGGCGGGGTACGCGGGGAGCGGCCATGGATGGCCGCGGCTTTGAGGAGCGAGGAGAGGGTTGGGGTGAGGGGCGGGTGCTCGCGATGCGCTCTGGTTTTTCTCGTTGCTCTCGCAAGCGACAAAGCGGTTTCGTCCACCTGCCGGTGGCCGAGCTACTTTCTCTTTGCGTGCCCAAAGAGAAAGTAGCCAAAGAGAAAGGGCACCCCGCGGCGACGCTTGCCGGGCCTCCTGCCCGGCAAGTGCGTGAGCCGTGGCCGGGCTTTTCGGCCGGACTCCTGTCCGGTCGAAAAGGCGAGTCCATCCCTGGACTCGCCCGCTGCGCGGCCTGATCGTCCACGGCTCACCGCCGCCGAGGGGCCCCGGAAAAGCAGGCGCGCATCCTGCGCGCCAGAAGCAGAGCAAGAGCAAGAGCGAAGCGCCGCAAGCTTGTGGGCTGTCGCCCCCTCCCCTGCAAGCAGGGGAGGGCTGGGGTGGGGTGCTCTTGCTGTTGCTTCTGCGCGCTGGGAGCGCGCTGCTCTACCCGGGGCCCCTATGGCGCGGCGGGCGGGTGGAGGAAAGTCCGACAGGATGGCCCGCATGGATGCGGGCCAGTTTTTCGCCGGGACAGGAGTCCCGTCGAAAAACCCCGGAACCCGCCCGCGCACCCGGAGCCCATGGATGGGCGGAGGGCGCGCCATCGGGGTGTCGTTTCTCTTTGGTGACTTTCTCTTTGGACAAGCAAAGAGAAAGTCACTCGGGCCGCGGCAGCGGCTCGAAATCGCTCTGTTCCTTGCGGCAGGTATCCGAAACTCGTCGCAGGCGAGCCAGGGTGCGGAACCGAACGGTTGTCGCGAGCACCCAACCCTCTCCCCAAAGGGAGAGGGGCGCGAAGCCCACGATCAACGCGAACTCAACCGCCCCAATCGCAACTCCAACCAGCGGCCGACATCCCCCCACTCGCGATCGAGGATCGAGTAGCACACCGTGTCGCGCAGGCTGCCGTCGGGGCGGCGCTTGTCGTTGCGCAGCACGCCGTCGCGGTGGGCGCCGAGGCGTTCGATCGCGCGTTGCGAGTCGAGGTTGCGGTGGTCGGTGTGGAACACCACGGCCACGCAGTGCAGGGTGTCGAAGGCGTGCGCGAGCAGCAGGCGCTTGCAGGCAGTGTTGAGGTGGCTTTTCTGCCAGCGCCGCGCGTACCAGGTGTAGCCGATCGCCAGCCGCGGCAGTTCGGGTGTGATGTCGTAGTAGCGGGTGGTGCCGACGATCTCGCCGCTGCCCAGCTCGCGCACCGCGAACGGCAGCATCGCGCCGTTGCGCTGGCCGGCCAGCGCCTTCTCCACGTAGGCGCGGGTTTCGCCAGGGGCGGGTGCGCTGGTGTACCACAGTCGCCACAGTTCGCCGTCGGCGGCGGCCGCCTCCAGCGCGGGGATGTGGTCGAGGCTCAGCGGTTCCAGCGCGACGTGCGCGTCGCGCAGCAGGACGGGTTCGGCGAAGGGCACCAGGATTCTCAGGCGTCGAGGTCGGGGATCAGCTTGCTTTCCAGCCGCGCGATGTGGTCCTTCAGCAGCAGCTTGCGTTTCTTCAGGCGGGTGAGCTGCAGTTCGTCGCGGCCGATCGCGCAGGCCAGCTGGCTGATCGCGGTGTCGAGGTCGCGATGCTCCTGCCGCAGTTCGGCGAGCAGCTGGGCGGTTTCGGCTTGATCCTGTACCTGCATGGCGGTGTGCGGCGGTGCGGACGATGCCTTGTAGTGTAGCGCCGGAAGCGGGCGGGGCGGGCGGGTACAATGGGCGTTCCGCCGCCGCTGTGCCCGCCATGTCCGCCCTGCCCGAAATCGTCTCCACGAGCACCGCCGAGGTCGACCGCCTCGCCACACGGCTGCGCCACCTGGCCGGCAAGGCGATCACGGATTTCCGCATGATCGAGGACGGCGACAAGGTGATGGTGTGCCTGTCCGGCGGCAAGGATTCCTACACCCTGCTGGATCTGCTGCTGCAGCTGCAGGCGAAGGCGCCGGTGCGTTTCGAGCTGATCGCGGTGAACCTGGATCAGAAGCAGCCGGGCTTCCCGGAGCACGTACTGCCGGACTACCTGAAGTCGCGCGGCGTGCCGTTCCACATCATCGAGCAGGACACCTACAGCACGGTGACCCGAGTGATTCCCGAGGGCAAGACGATGTGCAGCCTGTGCTCGCGGCTGCGCCGCGGCGCGCTGTACACTTGGGCGGCGGCGAACGGCATCACCAAGATCGCGCTGGGCCACCACCGCGACGACATCCTCGCCACCTTCTTCCTCAACCTGTTCCACCAGGCCAGCCTGAAGGCGATGCCGCCCAAGCTGCGCTCGGACGACGGCCGCCACGTGGTGATCCGCCCGCTGGCCTATTGCCGCGAGAGCGAGATCGCCGAATACGCGGCGCTGCGTGAGTTCCCGATCATCCCCTGCAACCTGTGCGGCTCGCAGGAGAACCTGCAGCGCAAGCAGGTGCGGCGCATGCTGGACGAGTGGGAGCGCGACTACCCCGGCCGCAGCGAAACGATGTTCCGCGCGCTGGGCAACGTGGCGCCGTCGCAGCTGGCCGACCGCCAGCTGTTCGATTTTGCTGCACTGCAAGCAAGGCGCGGCGAAATCTGAGATCATCGCCCGTCCACGCAAGTGGACGTCCATACTTCCAAACAAAACCATCGAGGTACCACGTGTCCATCTTTGCCAACGTCGACATGGCCCCTGGCGATCCGATCCTCGGCCTCACCGAAACCTACCGCGCCGACCCGCGCAAGGAGAAGGTGAACCTGGGCGTGGGCATCTACGTGGACGACGCGGGCAAGGTGCCGGTGCTGGAAGCCGTGCGCCGGGTGGGTGAGACGCTGGCGCACGCGAATGCGCCGAGCAGCTACCTGCCGATCGACGGCCTGGCCGCCTACAACCGCGAGACGCAGAAGCTGGTGTTCGGCGCCGACTCCGCCCTGCTCGCCGCCGGCCGCGTGGCCACCGCGCAGACCATCGGCGGCTCGGGCGCGTTGCGCGTGGGCGCGGATCTGCTCAAGCAGGTGCTGGGCGACAAGGCGCACCTCGCCGCGAGCAAGCCCACCTGGGGCAACCACCACGCGGTGTTCAAGGCCGCCGGCTTCAAGCTTTCCGACTACCGCTACTACGACGACGCCAGCCACGGCCTCGACTTCGCCGGCATGCTGGAAGATCTCGGCAAGCTGGAGCCGGGCACCGTGGTGCTGCTGCACGCCTGCTGCCACAACCCCACCGGCGTCGATCCCAGCGCCGCGCAGTGGCAGCAGATCGCCGCGCTGCTGAAGGATCGCGGCCTGTTGCCGTTCGTGGACATGGCCTACCAGGGCTTCGACAAGGATGCCGTCGCCGACGCCACCGCGGTGCGCGTGCTGGCCGACTCGGGCATCCCCGCCTTCGTGGTGGCGAACTCCTACTCCAAGTCGTTCTCGCTGTACGGCGAGCGCGTGGGCGCGCTGAGCTTCGTGGGCGCCGACCGCGGCGAGGCCGAACGCCTGCTCTCGCACATCAAGACCACCATCCGCACGATCTACTCCAGCCCTGCCACCCACGGCGGCAAGCTGGTGGCCGGCGTGCTGGAAAGCCCCGAGCTGCACGCGCTGTGGGAGCGCGAGCTGGGCGCGATGCGCGAGCGCATCCACGCGATGCGCGCCGCCTTCGTGGACAAGCTCGCCGCGCTGGGCGCGCCGGACTTCGGCTTCGTCAACGCGCAGGCCGGCATGTTCTCCTACTCCGGCCTCAGCAAGGCGCAGGTGGATCGCCTGCGCGAGGAATACGCGATCTACGCGCTCTCCAGCGGTCGCATTTGCGTGGCCGCGCTCAACACCGGCAATATCGACTACGTGACCCGCGCCGTCGCGGCCGTGTGCCGCTGATCGCGTTGCCCGGCACCACCAGCCATACTCATACCCCCGAGGCGTCATGCCCGCGCAAGCGGGCATCCACGTTGATTCTCGGCAAGCCGGGGAATGGATTCCCGCTTGCGCGGGAATGACGTCATCGCCGGGTTTGGAACGCGGCCGCCGCAAGGCGGCCTTCGCATCTGCATGGATATCGAATGTTCTTCCGCAACCTCACCCTGTTCCGCTTTTCCCCCGCCGTCGCCGCCGACCTCGCGCGCCTCGACGAAGCGCTGGGCGAACACCGCCTGCGTCCCTGCGGCCCGCTGGAGATGTTCACCAAGGGTTTCGTGCCGCCGGTGGGGCGCGGCGAGGAGGCACCGCTCACCCACACGGTGAAGCACTGCACCATGGTCACCGTGGGCGGCGAGGACAAGCTGCTGCCGGCCGCCGTGGTGAACGACGAATTGCAGCGCAAGGTGCGCAAGATCGCGGAGGAGGAAGGCCGCAAGGTGGGCGGCCGCGAGCGCAAGCGGCTGAAGGAAGACCTGCTCACCGAACTGCTGCCGCGCGCCTTCGTGCGCACGTCGAAGCTCTCGGCCTACGTCGACACCAAGCACGGCTGGCTGGTGCTCGACACCTCCAGCCGCAAGAGCGCCGAGAACGCGCTCACCCAGATCCGCGAGGCGCTGGGCAGTTTCCCCGCGGTGCCGCTGGCGCCGGAGGAGGGCCCGCGCGTGCTGATGACCGACTGGCTCGCCAACGGCACGCTGCCCGCGGGCCTCGCGCTGGGCGACGAGGTGGAATTGCGCGATCCCGCCACCGCCACCGGCGCGATTGCGAAGTGCCGCCGCCAGGACCTCGACGCCGAGGAAGTGAAGGAGCACCTGCGCAACGGCAAGCAGGTGTTCCAGCTCGGCCTGGTGTTCGACGACCGCATCAGCTTCGTGCTCGGCGAAGACCTGATCGTGCGCAAGCTGAAGTTCCTCGACGTGGTCACCGACGAACTGGGCGACAGCTTCGAGGACGCCCAGGCCGAGGCTGACGCCAGCTTCGCCCTGCTCACCTTGGAACTGGAGCGGCTGCTGGCGAAACTGGAGGAATGGTTCGGCCTGCCGCGTCCCGCAGACGGCTGAGATTGGCACCAGACCGGGCTTTGCCGGGGGCGTGACGACCGCCCCTTGCGCGCAAGCCCGGTTCTCCCCACATACTGCCTGCCCGGCCCGCCCTCGCGGCGCGCCGGCCGTACAGGCAGCAAGGCTCATGGCGCAGCATCTCGAAGGCGACTGGCTGGAACTGGCGACCGCGGATGGCCACACCATCCGCGTGCTCAAGGCCGCGCATCCGCGCGCGCGGCGGCTGCGCCTCACCGTCACGCCCAAGGGCGCGCGCGTCACCTATCCCGACGGCACCCACCCGGCCCAGGTCAGCGCCTTCCTGCGCCACCACGCCGACTGGCTGGAGCAGAAGCTCGACGAGCTGAACCTGATCGTCAAGCCGCTGCCGCCGTTGCGCGTGGGCCACGACACCACGCTGCCGCTGCGCGGCGAAACGGCCAGGCTGGACTGGGCCGAAGGCGCCTACCCGAAGATCGAGGCGCACGCCGAAGGCCTCACCCTGGTGATCCCGCGCCCGCACACCCGCGCCCTGCCGGTGGCGCGCGGCCTGCTCGCCTCGCATTTCGAATCGCTGATCCGCCGCGACGTGTCGCGCTGGCTCGCGTTCTACGTGCCGCAACTGGGCCTCGCGCCCACTGCGCTCAAGGTGCGGCCGATGAAGAGCCTGTGGGGCAGCCTCGACACCCGCGACCGCATCAACCTCGACCTCGCGCTGGCGCTGGCACCGTCCGCCGCGCTGCGCTATGTGCTGGTGCACGAACTCTGCCACCTGCGCGTGCGCAGCCACGCGCCGCGCTTCTGGGCGCAGGTGGAAAGCCTGTTGCCCGACTGGCGCGAACAGCGCGACTGGCTGCGCGTCAACGGCGCCACGCTGAAAGCCGAGCTGGATCGGCTGGTGGCGGATGTGGCGGATTGAGGAATGGGCTGGTGGCGGCTAGCAAGGGCCGTCTTGGCCGGGCTTTCCGACGGCGTGGTACAGGCCGTCTGCTTCGAGCCTCACCTCGATCCGTGAACAGTCGTGGTAGCTCCCGCCATTCAGCGCCTGATCCTCGACAAGCAGTTGGCGAGTGTCCCCATGGGCGGACACCAGTGTAACGAAGAAGCGCCAGGTGCCATCCGCCTCGGTCACTTCGACGCCATTCGGCATGGCCTCGAAGTGGGTGAATCCGTAATCCATCAAGGTTCGCGCATCGGGGCGGTGTCGCGGGCCTATCGAGTTCGGGAACGAGAGCATGTCGAGGTGCCGGGCGATGGACTCGACATCGTTTCCCGGTTTGGTGCCGCTCGCTTGGGCGGAAGGCAAGAGCGAGGCCAGCAACAGAAGCGTTGCCGGAAAGATGCTTCGGCTGTGTCGGTTCATCGAAAATCTTCCGTGAAGTGCATTGAGCTTTGCCGGGCGCGCGTTTCCGCAGCGGCTGACAACAGTCACTCGATCATGGCATGACGACGGCGCATGCTGAAAGCATCACTCCGCCGGACGTCATCGCCATGTCCTTCCCCTTCGGCACCGTCGTCTCCCTGATCTGGGCAGCTTGGCTGCTGTACTGGTTCGTCAGCGCGTTCGGCACCAAGCGGGCCGCACGGGTGGACAGCCTGGGCACGATGTTGGTGTACCGGGTGCCGCTGGTGCTCGGCTTCCTCCTGCTGTTCACGGACCGCCCGTGGGCAGGGCTGGGATGGTTGTGGCAAGGCTTCCTGCCGGCCGCGGTGGGCTGGGGCTGGCTGGGCCTGCTCCTGCTGTTGCTCGGTGTGGGCTTCGCCTGCTGGGCGCGCGTGGCGCTGGGGCGCAACTGGAGCGCCACGGTGCAGCTGAAGCAGGGCCACGAACTGGTCGTGGTTGGCCCGTACCGCTGGGTGCGCCATCCGATCTACACCGGCATCCTGCTGGGCCTGCTCGGTACGGCGCTGGTGATCGGCGAGTGGCGCGGCCTCGTGGCGCTGGCGCTGGTCGCCGCCGGCTTCTGGTTCAAGCTGCGCCACGAGGAGGCCTGGATGCGCGAGCGCTTCGGCGCCGCCTACGTGGACTACATGCGGCACACCAAGGCGTTGATACCCGGCATCGTGTGAAGCGCGATCGAGGCGATTGGACGTCCATCCGCACTTGTACAGGCGAGGGCGTGCGGCGCATGCTCGGCCGGTTCCTCGATATCCATGGAAGCGAGGCCGGACATGAAGCACTACTGCTGCCGCTTGCTGACGCCGCGTGCCACCTTTCCCGCCGACATCACGCCGGCCGAGGTCGCGCTGATGCACGAGCACGCGGGCTATTGGCGCGAACGCATGCGCGAGGGCAAGGTGCTGGTGTTCGGGCCGGTGGCCGATCCGCGGGGCGCGTGGGGCCTGGCCGTGCTGCAGCTGGCGGACGACGAGGAACCCGCGGCGCTGATCGACGGCGATCCGGTGATCCGCGCCGGCGCCGGCTTCCGCTTCGAGGTTCATCCGATGCAGGCCGTGCTGCCGGAGTTGCCGCCGGGTGGTGCGCTGCCCACTGCTTCGACGAACGCGTGATCGAGGCGAGTTGGCTGGGGAGGGCCGCGTTCGCGCCGGGCATGCCCGGCGGCTATGGGCGGCTCGACGGTCCAGGCGATGCCAGGCAGATCGTGGACAGGCTTCAAAAGAGCCCCCTCACCCCGACCCTCTCCCCCAAGCAAAGCTTGGGGGAGAGGGAGAAGAGCGTGAGGCTTCCCGAGTCCCGAGTCCCGAGTCCCGAGTCCCGAGTCCCGAGTCCCGAGTCCCGAGTCCCGAGCTAGTGCGACAGCGCGAACGCGGTGAGGATCTGCGCGGTTTCTTCGGGCTTCTCCAGCTCGGGCATGTGGCCGCAGCCGATCAGCGTGCTGGTGCTGATCGCGCTGGCGTGGACGAGGCCGTTGCGCAGGCTGTCCAGCGCGGAGATGTCGATCACCTGGTCGTCCTTGCACCACAGGCCCAGCACCGGCATGGTCAGCCGGTCGAGCCGGTTCTGCACGGCGAGGTATTGCGCGGGTGTGCGCAGTTCGTCGAACACCTTGGCGATGAAGGCGTGGTCCTTCACGTTGCGCGCCACCAGCACGTCGACGAAGCGGCCCGGGAGGTCGGGCTTGCTGTCGAACACCAGCCTGGAGGCGCGCCAGAAGCCGGCGCGGTCGGAGAACACGAACGGATCCTTGCCGGCCAGCGATTCGCGCGCGAACGCGTTCTCCTTGAACTTCAGCCCGAAGCTGTCGAGCAGCGCGAGTTCACCCACGTGCTCGGGATGCTCGGCGGCGTAGACGCCGGCGATCGCACCGCCCAGCGAATGGCCCGCCAGCAGGAAGCGGCCCAGGCCCAACGCCTGCACGAAGTCCTGCAGGCGCGCGGCCTGGGCGTCGATGGTGTAGCTCGCGGCCATGTCGCGCGAGGACTCGCCCCAACCCGGCAGGTCGGGAATCACCAGGTGGAAGTGCGGCGTGAGCTCCTTCGCCACCTGCAGCCACACCTCCTTGCTGTCGGCGAAGCCGTGCAGCAGCACGATGGTGGGGCCGGTGCCGCCCTCGTAGTACGACCAGTGCGTGTCGCCGGCCTGCACCGAATGTTTCTCCAGATGCGCGGCCATCGCCTCGCGCGCGATGTTGGCGCGGAACAGCCACTGCGGCGCGAACAGGTAGCTGCCGCCCAACAGCACGGCCAGCGTCGCCGCCACGATGGCGAGGAACTTCAGGCGGCGGAACAGCATGCGCTGCCAGAGCGGGCGGGTGGTGGGGGCGGTGCTGGGCATGGGTACGAATCTCGAATGTGGTGCTTCTTGCCTGCGGCGATGCTTCGGAGCTTGAGTTGGCGTCATTCCCGCGAAAGCGGGAATCCATTTCCTTCAAACCCTCAAGGCAACATGGATGCCCGCTTTCGCGGGCATGACGTCTCAGAACCGTGCAAGCACGATCGTTGGCATGCAGGCGGCATTACCTCGCAGCCGCCTGCTTCGCCTTCGCCTTCGCGAACAAGCGCTCCACCGCCTGCTGCGTCAGCGGGTGGTAGCCGTCCTTCGCCTTGGCGTAGACCTGCTCGGCGTAGGCGAGGCCGGCCGGCGTCTTCGCGAACGCGCCGTACACCGGCAGGGTGAGGTAGAGCCGGCCGATGCGGGTCATGTGCTCGGCGGCGGCGGGCCACACCGCCTTGTCGCCGGCGGCGATGGCGTGCACGTACCAGCGCATGCCGATCTCGGCGTTGTGGGTGCCGGTGAGGTGCCAGGCGGCGTCGATGGCCTGCGCCTGTGCCAGCGTCGGCGCGTCGGGCAGGCGGTCGAGGAAGTACATCCATTCCTGCGTGTTCCAGTCCTTCGCGTCGAGCTTCGCGGCAGGCAAAGTGCCGGCGAGGAAGGCGGCGCGCTGCTTGTCGATCGCGTCGAAGCGCGGCGAGTCGGGGGTCGGCGCGTCCTTGGGGATGCCGGTGCCGTAGACCCAGACCTGCACTTCGTCCCAGCGCATCTTGCCGGGGTACTTGTCGATCAGGTTCGGCTTGAGGTCGGCCAGCATCTGTTCGGTGGTGATGCTGTGCCAGGCGTGGCGGTCGAAGTAGCCCTTCAGCCAGCTGTCGAAATCCTTGCGGCCGAAGCGCTGCTCCAGCGCGCGCAGGAACCACGAGCCCTTGTCGTAGGCCACGTCGGAGAGCGCGTCGTCGGCGTCCACGCCGCGCGGGTCGGGCGCCAGCTTCTGCGCGTTCGCGGGCATCTGGCCGATCTTCTTCTGCAGTGCGCGGATCGCCAGCAGGGTTTCCTCGTCGGCCTGGCGCTGGCCGTACAGCGCCTCGGTGAGGCGGCCCTGCACGTAGGTGGTGAAGCCTTCGTTCAACCAGCCGTCGCGCCACGCGGCGTTGGTCACCAGGTTGCCGGACCAGGAGTGCGCCAGCTCGTGCGAGATCACGCTGACCAGGCTCTTGTCGCCCACGATGATCGTCGGCGTGGCGAAGGTCATGTTCGGGTTTTCCATGCCGCCGTAGGGGAAGGACGGCGGCAGCACCAGCAGGTCGTAGCGGCCCCAGCGGTACGGGCCGTACAGCGACTCGGCGGTGGCGATCATCTTCTCGGTGTCGGCGAACTCGCGCGTGGCGCCGTCCACCACCGAGGGCTCGGCGTACACCGCCGAGCGCGGGCCGGTTTCCTTCACCGCGATGTCGCCGGCGGCGATCGCCAGCAGGTAGGAGGGGATCGGGTGCGGCTGGTCGAAGTGGAAATCGCCGTCGAGCGGATGCTTCGCGTCGTTCGGCGCGCTCATCACCACGCGGAGGTTCTTCGGCGCCGTGACGTGCGCGTCGTAAGTGAAGCGCACCGCCGGCGAATCCTGCAGCGGCACCCACGAGCGCGCGTGGATGGATTCGGACTGCGAGAACATGAACGGCGCCTGCTTGTCCGCGGTCTGCGCGGGCGGCAGCCATTGCAGGCCGGAGGCGTCGGGCGAGGTGACGTAGGCGATGCGCACCTGCGCCGGATGCTGCGGCGCCTCGATGGTGAGCTTGCTGCCCAGCTCCTTGTCGGCCGGCGCCAGCGCGTACTTCAGCGCGCGGGTCTTGCCGTTCGCGTCCACCGCGTCGACGGAGGCGATCTTCAGCTCGCGCGTGTCCAGCACCAGCGCGGGCGCCTTGGGGTTCTTCCAGTCCAGTTTCAGCGTGGCGACGCCGTCCAGCTGCCGGTGCGGGAAGTCGAGTTTCAGGTCCAGGCCGAGGTGGGTCACCACCACCTGCTCGGGCTGGGCGTAGGAGTGCGGGTCGTTGGCGTGGGCCGCCAGCGGCAGCACGAGGGCGCCGAGGGCGAGGGCGGGAAGCAGGCGCATGCAGCGGCTCCGGCAGGGAAACGGAAGCGCGGAGTATGCCACCGACCCGCCGGCAGCCACCCGTGGCGGAAGGCCTGGGCAGGCTCGAAGGCGTGACGCGGGAACTGTTGCTCGGCGGAAAAAAGGCGCAAGCTCCGCGGGAGGGACGCCACCGCCTGTTGTACCCGGTGGCTTGACGGATTGCAGAGGGGAGCATGCCGGTCGACGCGGGTCCGACAGGGTTCGGCTACTTCATCGCCGCGCTGATCGCCACCGTCGGCATCGCGTTCGCCTCCGGCGTGCAGTTCGTGGTGATCGGGCTGTGGCGGCGGCGCGAGCCGATCTACCTTTCCTACGCGATGCTGTGCCTGTGCATCGCCGGGCTGGCGCTGGGCAACATGCTGCTGCGCACGGCCGGCAGCCTGCCCGCGGCGACGGCCGCGCTGCGCTGGATGATCGGGGTGTCGACCCTGTTCTTCCTGCCGTTCGTGGCGTTCATCGGCGCCTATACCGGCGCGGTGGCCAGCCGGCCCGCGCGGCTGGCGCTGGGCGCGCTGGCGCTGCTGTTCCTCTGGCTCAACGCAGCGATGCCGGCCACCCTGTTCTACACGCGGCTGGCGCCGACCGCGGGCGTGGCGCTGCCCTGGGGCGAGCGCTTGTACGGCGTCGCCGGCACGGTCTCGGTCTGGGGCTGGATGTTCCACCTGGCGACCTATGCGCTGTTCCTGTGGGCACTGTGGCGCGCGTGGCGACAGTTCCGCCGCGGCGAGTCGGCGCTGGCCCTGCTGCTGGGCATCTGCCTGCTGGTGCAGTTCGCGGCCCTGCTGTGGGGCGACATCGCGATCGACTGGCTCGGCGTGCGCTCGCCGTACCTGGACGCGTTCGCCTTCCTGCCCTTCGTGCTGCTGATGAGCCTGTCGCTGGCGGCGCAGCTGCGCCAGCGCTCGATGCAGCTGGAGCGCGCGAGGCAGGACCTGGAAGCCGAGGCCCACACGCGCCGCGAGGCCGAGTCGAACCTGCGCCGCCTCGCCTACCACGACTGCCTCACCGGCCTGCCCAACCGCGCCAGCGCGCTGGGCCGCCTCGCCGAATGGCATGCCGATGCGCTGGCGCACGGCGGGCACGGCGCGCTGCTGCTGATCGACCTGGACAACTTCAAGACCATCAACGACGGCCTCGGCCACCTCGTCGGCGACCATCTGCTGCAGGCGATCGCCGAGCGCCTGCTCGCGGTGGTGCCGCCCGAAGCGATGCTCGCGCGCCTCGGCGGCGACGAATTCGTGCTGCTGCTGGAGCCGCTGCAGGGCACGCCGGCCGATGCGCAGGCGCGGGCGCAGCAGGTCGCCGCCGACATGCTCGCGCGCCTGGCGCTGCCGTTGAGCGTGGGCAGCCGCGTGCTGGCCGCGGGCGCCAGCGTCGGCGTGGCGGTATTCCCCGCCGGCGAGCAGGACGTGGCCGATCTGCTGCGCCGGGCCGACATCGCGCTGTACCGCGCCAAGGCCGCCGGCCGCGGCACGGTGCGCCTGTTCCTGCCGCCGATGCAGCAGGAAGCGGACACGCGCCTGCTGCTCGAACGCGGCCTGCGCGCGGCGCTGGAGCAAGGCAGCATGGAGGCGCAGTTCACCCTGCATTTCCAGCCGCAGCTCAGCCCGCAGGGCGAGCTGCTGGGCGCCGAGGCGTTGCTGCGCTGGCGCCATCCGCAACTGGGCGATCTGGGGCCGGCCGAGTTCATCCCGATGGCCGAGGAAACCGGCCTGATCCACGCGCTGGGCCACTGGGTGGTGGGCACGACCTGCGCCTGCATCCGGGCGTGGGACCGCGACGGCGTGCCGTTCCGCGGGCGCGTGGCGGTGAACGTGAGCGCCTGGCAGCTGGCCCAGCCGCGGCTTGCCGACGTGATCGAGACGCAGGTGCGCGCGGCGGGCATCGAGCCGGGGCGGTTCACGCTGGAGCTGACCGAGAGCACGTTGCTGCGGGATTTCGACAGCGCGCTGGCGACCATGCAGCAGCTGGCCGCTGCGGGTTTCCATCTCGCGCTGGACGACTTCGGCGTGGGCTACTCCTCGCTGAGCTACCTGCAGCGCTTGCCGCTGGAGCTGATCAAGATCGACCGCGCCTTCGTCAGCGAACTGACCCCCGAGGCCGCCAAGCCGCTGGCGGGTTTCATCATCGACGTGGCCCACCGGCTCGGCATCGCCGCGGTGGCCGAAGGCGTGGAAACCGCGCCGCAGCGGCTCGCCCTGGAGCAGATGGGCTGCGACGGCCTGCAGGGCTACCTGATCTGCCGCCCGCTGGACGATGCCGGTTTCCGCCAGTGGCTGGGCGAACGCGAACTCCGCCCGGCCTGATCGCCGACGCTCAACCCCACAGCGTGGGCTTGGCCACCATCAGCCAGAACGTGGCGATCACGGCGAGAAATGCCGGCCAGCCCAGCGCGAACCACCAGCGCATGCTGCGGTAATACGCAGCAGGCAGTGGGGTGCCCCCGCGCAGGGCCGCCCGCGCCAGTTCGCGTGCGCGCCATTGCAGCCACACCACCGGCAGCCAGCAGGCACCGGCGAGCAGGTACAGCGCGATGGCTGCCTGCAACCAGGGAGCATCGAAGCCGAAGCCCATTTCGCGCATCAGCAGCAGCCCGGTGACAGGTTGCGCGATCACCGCCGGCGTGGTGAACAGGAAGTCCGCGCGCACCGTCAACCGCGCAGTGTTGGCTATGGCGGCGATCTCGCCGCTGCGATGGGTGAACCACATGAAAAACGCGGTGCCCAGGCCGGTGCCGAACAGCAGGGTCGAGGAGAGGATGTGCAGGGTCTTCAGCAGCGCGTAGGCACTCATCGGCGTTCCTCCGTGACGAGCAGAAGCGCCAGCGCCGCGAGCAGCGGCAGGTTCTTGGCCAGCCCGCCGAACGGCGCCAGCCACTGTGCCGGCCACAGCAGCCCGATACCCAGCGTGTAGCCCGCGAGCATCGCCAGCATCGCCGCCAGCACCAGCCGGGGACACCAGCGCAGCAGGCACAGCACGCCCAGCAGCAGATCGGCTCCGCCGGTGAACCGCGCCAGCAACAGCGCCGCGTGGCCGGAGAGCGGGCCCTCGGTCGTCAGCGCCGACACCGCTTCGGTCGTGGCCGTCAAACCCACGACGCCCGAGACGATCCACAACAGTGCCAGCAGCAGGCGCAGCAGCGGCAGTCCGAAATACAGGCGTGCGTGCCAGCGATCCTGCACCTGGCTGGGCGCTTCGCCGAGTGCGCGCAGCAAGGTTCGCGGCGCGATGCCGAGCTCGTCGCGCAGACGCATCGGCGCATCGGTCGCGCCGGTGTTGCCGCGCTCGAGCATGCGCATCATGGTGCGGCACAGGGGGCCGTCGCCGAACCGCTCGCCGAGCGCGGCGACCAGCCGTGCCCAGCCCAGCGGCACCGGCCAGACCCGGATGCGGCCGAAACCCAGCCAGCGGCGCCAGGCGGCAAGGTAATCGCGCAGGCTCATCACCTCGGGGCCGACCAGTTCGATCGTCTGCCGGGTGCACGCTGGTCGCTCCAGCGCTGCGGCCACGACCGCTCCCACGTCCTCGGCGGCTACCGGTTGCACGCGCTGCCCGCCGCCTTGCGGCAGTGGCACGGCCCCCGGCAACACCGACAGCGCGCGCAGCAGCGAAGTGCCGCCGTAGGAACCGCGCGCGCTGTAGACCAGCGAAGGGCGAAGCACCAGCCAGTCCAGATCCAGCGCGGCCAGCGCCGCATCGCCGCGATGCTTGGAGGCGACGAATTCGCCATCGGCAGGGTCGCCCAGCGCCGAAACCTGGATGACCCTGCGAATGCCGCGTTGTTGGCAGGCGAGAAACAACGCGAGCGGTGCCCGTTCGTGGATGGCGGCAAACGTGTTGGTGCCGCTTTCGCGCAGGATGCCGGCGGCGTTCACCACCGCGTCGATACGCTCCAGTCGCGGCAACCAGTCCTCGCTGCGCAGGTCGCGCGCCATGTCGCAGGCGACGGCCGCTACACCGGGAAAGCGCGAGTCGACACGTGCGCCGCGCACCGCGCAAACCACCTCATGGCCGGCCGCGACAAGCGCCGCGACGATATGCGCGCCGATGAAACCGTAGGCTCCGGTGACCAGCACGCGCATCGTTCGATCCCCTTGGCGTTGGCCGGGGAGTATGCCATCGGTTTGCGGCTCGCCCTGGAGCAGATGGGCTGCGACGGCCTGCAGGGCTGTCTGATCTGCCAGCCCACTGGACGATGCCGGTTTCCGCCAGTGGCTGGGCGAACACGAGCGCACCCGGGCCGTGTAGCAGGTGGTGTGAGGTCCGGCGCAGGCCAGGGCCGCGCGCAGGGCGGCCGCTCCGCGCGGCCGTGTAAAATGCCCGATTTTTGGTCAGCTCGATGGCGAAAGTCTCCACACGGGCGCCCGTGCTGGGCCCGGCGTTCATCCGCCTGCTGGCCCGCTTCGGCGACGCCGACCTGCCGCGCACGCCGCCGGTGCTGACCGAGCGGCTGGCGCAGTGGTTCGACTGGAACCGCGCCCTCGCGCTGTCGCAGGCGCTGGACGGCAGTCTTGCCGCGACCGTGGTGGATGCTGATGCCGATGCCGTCGCTGCCGAGGACGCCGAATGCGCGCGCGTGCGCCACGCGCTGCTGCAGGCCATCGATGCCGAGATCGCGCCGGCACCCGGCAGCGCGGATGCCGAGGCGGAGTTCAAGCCTTACCGCCAGCACTGCGTCACCGCGCAGCGCGCGATGCAAGCGGCCACCGGCCTGCTGCGCGGGCGGCTGCGCGACCTGCTCGCGCGCCAGTCGCCGGCCAAGGCGCGGCTGGCCGAGCTCGATGCGGTGATGGAAGCCACGCTCAGCCCGCGCGAGCTGATGCTGCTGGCGCGCGTGCCGCAGCTGCTCGGCCTGCACTACCGGCGCCTGCGCGAGGCCGGCGCGGCACACCACGCCGGCGCCGACGCGCCGGACGACACTCCCGCGATCCCCGCCGCCGGCCCCTGGCTGGCGCGCTTCCGCCAGGACATGCGCATGGCGCTGCTGGCCGAACTGGAGGTTCGCTTCCACCCCATCGACGGCCTGCTTGCAGCGCTGCGCAACCGATAGACGCCCATGTCCAGAAACCTCCTCGCTCCCCTCGTGTTCCTTGCCGGCCTGCTGGTCGTGGGCTGGGTCGGCATCGGCTACCTCGGCAACCACGCGCTGGCCGCCGCGGTCGCCGCGCTGATCGCCACCTGCTATCTTGCCGGCGCGTTCGAGCTGCTGCGCTACCGCCAGGCCACCGCCACGCTGCGGCAGGCGCTGCCGTCGATCGAGCAGGCCGGCGCCGATATGGGCGGCTGGCTGGCCCGCCTGCAGCCCGGCCTGCGCAACAGCGTGCGCCTGCGCATCGAGGGCGAGCGCGTCGGCCTGCCCGCGCCGGCGCTGACGCCCTACCTCGTCGGCCTGCAGGTGCTGCTGGGCATGCTCGGCACCTTGCTGGGCATGATGGCCACCCTGCGCGGCACCGGCCTGGCGCTGGAAAGCGCCACCGATCTGGACGCCATCCGCAGCGCGCTGGCCGCGCCGGTCAAGGGCCTGGGTTTCGCCTTCGGCACCTCGATCGCCGGCGTGGCCAGCTCGGCGGCGCTGGGCCTGCTGTCGGCGCTGATTCGGCGCGAGCGCACCCAGGCCGTGCAGCAACTGGATGCCGGCATCGCCGCGCACCTGGGCCAGCTCTCGCCGGCGGTGCAGCGGCGCGAGAGCTTCCGCCTGCTGCAGGAACAGAATGCGCTGCTGCCGGTGCTGGTGGAGCGCCTGCACACGCTGGCCGACACGCTGGAACGCCAGCAGCAGGTCGCCGCCGAACGCCAGCAGACCGGTCAGCAAGCCTTCCACCAGCGCACCGAGGCGGCCTACACGCAGCTGGCGGCGACCCTGCAGCAGGCGCTGCACGACGGCATCGCCCAGCAGGCGAACGCGGTGGGCGCCGCGCTGCAGCCGGTGGTGGAGCGCACCATGGCCGGGCTCGCGGAGCAGTCCGGGCGCCTGCACGCGGCGATCGAACAGGCCATGCGCCAGCAGCTCGACGGTCTCGACGGCGCCGTGCAGGGCGCGGCCCGCGCCGCCCGCGACAGCTGGAGCGCCGCCGTCGCCGAACAGCAGCGCGGCAACGCGGCGCTGACCGATGGCCTGCAGCAGGCGTTGCAGCAATTCGCCGCCAGCTTCGAACAGCGCTCGGCGGCGCTGGTCGACGGCGTGGCTGCGCGGCTGGAAGACAGCAGCGCGCGCACCGCCGCGGCATGGGACGGCGCGCTCGCGCGCCAGCACGCGGCGCACGACGCGCTGGCCCAGCGCAACGAACAGGCATGGGCCGCCGCCGCGGCCAGCTTCGAAGAGCGCTCGCGCGCCTTGATCGACGGCTTGCAACAGTCGCACGGCGAGCTGCAGTCGGCGTTCGCCGGACGCAGCGAGGCGATGCTCCAGTCGCTGCAACGCTCGCACGGCGAACTGCAGGATGCGCTGCAGGCGCGCGACGCGGAACGCCTCGCGCAGTGGCGCGACGCCTTCGCCGCGTTGACCGCCGAGTTCGGCCAGCGCTGGGAGCAGGGCAGTGCGCAGGTCGCCGCACACCAGCAGCAGGTCTGCGCCACGCTGGAGCACACCGCGCAGGCGATGGGCGAACAGGCGCAGGCGCAGGCGCGCGCCACGCTGGCCGAAATCGCGCGGCTGGTTGCCACCGCCTCCGAGGCGCCGCGCGCCGCCGCCGAAGTGGTGGCCGAGCTGCGCGAGAAACTGTCCGACAGCATGCTGCGCGACACCGCCACGCTGGAGGAGCGCAGCCGCCTGCTGGCCACCGTGGAGACGCTGCTCGCTGCGGTGAACCACGCCTCCACCGAACAGCGCAGCGCGATCGACGCGCTGGTCGCCACCTCGGCCGAGCTGCTGGAACGCGTCGGCAGCCGCTTCAGCGCGCAGGTCGAGAGCGAGGCCGGCCGGCTCGACGCGGCCGCCGCCCACGTCACCGGCAGCGCGGTGGAAGTGGCCAGCCTGGGCGAGGCGTTCGGCGTCGCGGTGCAGCTGTTCGGCCAGTCCACCGAGGCCTTGAACGCGCGCCTGCAGGGCATCGAGTCGGCGCTGGACAAGTCGCTGGCGCGCAGCGACGAGCAGCTCGCCTACTACGTGGCGCAGGCGCGCGAGGTGATCGAGCTGAGCATGCTGTCGCAGAAGCAGATCATCGGCGAGCTGCAGCAGCTCGCCGGCGCGCGCGAAGGCGCCGAGGCATGAGCGACGAGATCGAATTCGACGCCGAGTCCAGCGCCACCACCTGGGCCGCGTTCGGCGATCTGATGTCGGTGCTGCTCGGCGCGTTCGTGCTGATCCTGGCCGGCGTGATCGGCAGCCAGCTGCTGCTGCATCACCGCCTCGACGAGGAGATGAAGCAGCGCCAGGCCGAGGCCGCGCGGCTGAAGACGCTGGAACAGGCGCTGGCCGCGCCGCTGGCCGCCGGCCGCGTGACCATGATCGACGGCCGCATCGGCATCAGCGGCAGCGTGCTGTTCGCGCTCAATTCCGACCAGCTGCAGCCGGCCGGGCGCGAGCTGCTGCAGAGCCTCGCCGGCCCGCTGCGCGATTATCTTTCCGCGCGCGACGAGCTGCTGATGGTCAGCGGCTTCACCGACAACCAGCCGGTGCGCGCGGCCAACGTCCGCTTCGCCGACAACTGGGAGCTGTCGGCCGCGCGTGCGCTCACCGTCACCCGCACGCTGATCGCCGACGGCGTGCCGCCGTCGTCGGTGTTTGCCGCCGCGTTCGGCGCCGAGCAGCCGGTGGGATCCAACGACGACGCGGCCGGCCGCGCGAAGAACCGCCGCGTGGAGATCGCGCCGATCCCGCGCCACCGGCACGACGGTCCGGCCGATGCGCGCTGAGCCGGCCGGCGTCCACGCGCGGCTCGATGCCTGGCGCCGGCAGGGTGCCGACCGCGTCGATCCGCTGCGCTTCGCCATGATGGCCGCGCTGGCGCAACGCGCGCTGCGCCACGACGGCGCGGTGCGGGAACGCTTGGATGCGCGCCTGCGGGAGCTGGCCGAGGACTACGCGGGCCTGCTTGCCGCGCCGCCCGCAACACCGACGCCGCGCAGCGCCGCCGCGAGCCCGCTGCAACCGCTGCTGGCGGCCTTGGCGGATGCGCCGCGCTGGGATGCCGTCATGCCCGACGCCACTGCGCGCCCGGCCGGCGACGCATCGCCGGCCAGCGCGCCCGAGGAAGCGGCGCCGATGCCGGTGCTGGACGAGTTCCGGCAACTGTGGAGCCGCATCCGCATCGACCGCCTGCTGCGCGAATGCCTGGACGCGCTGCCCGAAGACGCCGGCCCGCTGCATTCGCGCGTGCTCACCGGCCGCGCCATGGCGCAGATGCGCGAGGTCTCGCCCGCGTATCTGCAGCACTTCATCGCCTACGTCGATGTGCTGACCTGGATGGAGCAACTGGGCGGCCATGCGGCCACCGGCAGCGAGGCCGACGAGGTCGCCGGCCCGCGCAAGCCTGCGCGTGCGGGCGGGCGACGGAAGAAGTCGCCGGATCAGCAATAACGGTCCGCCAGCCGGTCGGTGGCCTCGACCAGCGCATCGACGATCGCCGGGTCGGCCGCGCTGTGGCCGGCGAGCACGATGCGCAGGTTCGCCGCGGGCAGAGCCGCGTGCAGGTCGAGCGCGCTCTTCACCGGGCAGATGATGTCGTAGCGGCCGTGCACGACGGTGGTGGGGATGCGCGCGATGCGCGGCGCATCGCGCAGCAGCTGGTCGGGTTCGAGGAACATGCGGTGGCGGAAGTAGTGCGCCTCCAGCCGCGCGAGGCTCACCGCCTTGTGCGGCTCGTCGAAATCGCCGGGTGCGTCGGGGTCGTGCAGCAGGGTGGTGCAGCCGCCCTCGTAGGCGCTCCACGCCTGCGCGGCGGCGAGGCGCAGCGCCTCGTCGTCGCCGTCGAGGCGACGCCAGTAGGCCTCGATCATGTCGCCGCGCTCGGCCTCGGGGATGAAGTCGCGGAAGCGTGCCCAGCGCTCGGGGAAGATGTAGCGCGCGCCGCCGTCCGCTTCGTTGAACCAGCGCAGCTCCTCGTCGCGGGCGAGGAAGATGCCGCGCAGCACCAGGCCCAGCACGCGCTCGGGATGCGCCTGCGCATACGCCAGCGCCAGCGTGGAACCCCACGAGCCGCCGAACACCACCCAGCGCTCGATGCCGATCTCCTCGCGGATCGCCTCGATGTCGGCGACGAGGTGCGCGGTGGTGTTGTCCACCAGGTCGGCGAACGGCGTGGACTGCCCCGCGCCGCGCTGGTCGAACAGCACGACGTGCCAGCGCGAGTCGTCGAAGAAACGCCGGTGATACGGCGCGATGCCCGCGCCGGGCCCGCCGTGCAGGAACAGCACCGGCAGCGCGGCGGGGTCGCCGCATTCCTCGATATGCAGCGTGTGCCGCGCATCCACCGCGAGGCGGCGGGTGCGGAAGGGTTCGATCTCGGGGTAGAGCTCGCGCATGGCGTTGTCCGGTGCGTGGGTCGGGATTTATCCCGACAGGTGTGGTGGGGGAGGAGCGTGTCGGGCTGAAGCCCGACCTACAAGCCCGACCTACAGGCCCTATCTGCCGTAGGTCGGGCTTCAGCCCGACATCCGTACACCCGGCCAGTCGGGATGAATCCCGACCTACAATTGCAGCGCCTCGGTCAAATCGCCCGGCGCCGGCCCGCCGGCGGCGCGCATCGCGCGGTCGCGCAGCGCGATGCCCGGCAGCGGCTGCAGGCCGAAGCGGCGGTTCAAGAAACGTTGGATCGAACCGGTGTCGTACACGGTGTGTTCCACGTGGCCGCGCTTGGCGTGCGGCGAGATCACCAGCGCGGGGATGCGCGTGCCCGGCCCCCAGCGGTCGCCCTTGGGCGGCGCCACGTGGTCCCACCAGCCGCCGTTCTCGTCCACGGTGACGATCGCCAGGGTGTGCGGCCACAGCGGGCTGCGCTCCAGCGCGCTGACGATCTCGTCGATGTGGCGGTCGCCCGCGGCCACGTCGGAGTAGCCGGCGTGCATGTTGAGATCGCCCTGCGGCTTGTAGAAGGTCACCGCCGGCAGCGTGCCGGCGGCGATGTCGGCGAGCAGCTTGTTGGTGTCGGCGGTGCCGCCCACGCCGCCGTCGCGCAGGTGCGCGGCGCGCGCGGCGGTGCCGGGCGCGTAGGCCTTGAAGTAGTTGAACGGCTGGTGATGCACCTGGAAATTGGGGCTGGCCGGAAACGCGCTGCTGAGGCCATTGTCGCCCTTGCCGTCCAGCGCCAGCTGCCAGCCGCCGGCGTACCAGGCCCAATCCACGCCGGCCGCGCTCAGGCGCTCGCCGATGGTGGCGTGCAGCTGCGGCGGCAGCGTGCCGTAGTCGTTCGGGTCGGCCAGCAGCGGGTGCTGCGGATCCGCGGTGAAGGCTGGTGCGTAGGCCGGGCCGATCGTGTTCACCGCCCAGAAGTCCGGCGTCAGCACCATGCGCGAGGCGTACTTCGGCCGGCCCTGCATCGCGCTGGCCGGGGAATCGTCGGCCAGCTTCGGGCGGATGCCGGTGGGATCGTCGCCTTCCAGCACGGCGATCTGCAGCTTCGCCGGGCTCCGGTCGGCGTGCGGGTAGAACGGCGGCTGCGCGGCGACGAGGTACTGGTGGTTGAGGAAGGAGCCGCCGAACGCGCCCATGAAGAAGTTGTCGCACAGCGTGTAGCGGCGCGCGAGCCGCCACAGCGCAAGCGTGTCGGCGCCGTCGGCGTAGCGGCCCATCACCAGCGCGCCGCTGTCGCCCCAGGCCACGAAGCCGTCGTTCTTGCCGCCGTTGATCTGCAGCTGGTTGGTGTAGAAGCTGTGGATCAGGTCGCGCGTGACCAGCGCCTGCGGCAGCGGTTCGCCCTGCGGCGTGCGCAGCGCGAACGGCGCGTTGGCGAGGCCGCGGATCGCGTCCTCGCCGATCTGGTATTCGCGCCCGTCCAGCACCTGCCTGTGCGGCACCAGGCCTTGCCAGATCGGCGGCAGCGTGTCGAGCAGCCTGCCGTCGCGGTCGCGCTGGCGGTACTGCTCGGGCTGCAGCGCGGACAGCGGCTGCGCGAGGCCGGGGAAATCCCCGAACAGGTTGTTGAAGCTGCGGTTCTCCGCGTAGATCACCACCACGTGGCGGATGTGCTCGCGCAGCGCGGCGTCCAGCGTGCTGCTGGCGCTGCGCACCCCGCGGCTGTTCGTGGATGTATTGCAGCCGCCCACCGCCAGCGCGGCGCCGGCCAGCGCGAGGCCGCCCAGCAGCTTGCGTCGGGCCGGGTCGTCGGGCGCGTCGTCGCTGGCGACGGGCGGTACGGGCGGCAGCTTCTCGGTCATGGCGGGCACTCGCGTGGGTCGAACGCGAAGTATGCGCCAGCGTCGCTGCTGGCGCGCCCGATGGAAGTGCGGCGGCGGCACGACGCGGTAGGATGCGCACTCCCCCGGTACCGAATCCGCCCCATGCTTGCCACCGAGCGCCTCGATGCGCGCGCCCTGCTTTGCATCGCCATTGCCCTCGTCACCTGGTCGTCGGCCTACGCCGCGATCGCCTACGCGCTGGCCTCGTTCACGCCGGGCGAGGTGGCGTTCTCGCGCCTCGCGATCGGCTCGCTGTGCTTCGCGGCGCTGCTGGCGGCGAAGCGCGTGCCGCTACCCGCGCGGCGCGACTGGCCGCGGCTGTTCGTGCTCGGCCTGATCGGCCTCACCACGTATCACGTCTGCCTCAACTGGGCGGAAACGCGCATCGCCAGCGGCACCGCGGCGATCCTGATCTGCCTGGTGCCGGCGGCGACCGCAGCGGTGTCGGCGCTGTGGCTGCGCGAGCGGCTGAGCCTGCGCACCTGGATCGGCCTGGGCGTGGCGCTGGCCGGCACGGTGCTGGTGGTGCTGGCCAGCGGGCAGAAGGTGGAGGCCGATCCGAAGGCGCTGCTGGTGCTGGTCTGCGTGCTGGCCTCGGCGATCTATTTCGTGGGGCAGAAGCCCTTGTTCGCGCGCTCGGGCACGCTGGCGGTCACCGCCTTCACCTTCTTCGCCGGCACGCTGGGCAGCCTGCCGTTCGCGGGCGGCCTGCCGCAGGCGCTGGCGGCGGCGCCGTGGTCGCATCTCGCCGCGCTGCTGTGGCTGGGCGTCGCGCCGAGCTTCGTCGGCTATCTCGCGTGGAACATGGCGGTGCATCGCGCCAGCGCCTCGCGGGTGTCCAGCTTCATCTATCTGTCGCCGCCGATCGCGATCGTGATCGGCTGGCTGTGGCTGCACGAGGTGCCCGGCGCGATGGAGCTGGTCGGCGGCGCGATCGTGATCGGTGGCGTGGTGCTGGCGAACGCACGGCGCAGGGTGGCGCCGGTGCCTGCGGCGGTCGCGGAGCCGACATGAGCGGCGCCGAGGTTCTGCGCATCGCGGCCTTTGCCGATGGCGATGCCGGCGGCAACCCGGCGGGCGTGCTGATCGCCGACGCGTTGCCGACCCCGGCGGCGATGCAGCGGATCGCCGCGGAGGTCGGCTATTCGGAAACCGTTTTCGCCGCGCGCCAGGGCGATGGCTGGCGGGTGCGCTATTTCTCGCCCGAATCCGAGGTGCCGTTCTGCGGCCATGCCACGATCGCGCTGGGCGCGGCCCTGGCGCTCGCGCACGGCGACGGCGTATTCGCCTTGACCCTCAACGAGGCGAAGATCACGGTCGAAGGCCGCAGCGCGGCCGGCCTGCTGAGTGCGGCGTTGCAGTCGCCGCCGACACGCAGCGCGCCCGCACCGCAGGCGCCGGTGGACGAGGCGCTGGCCTTGTTCGGCTACACGCACGCGGACCTCGACCCACGCCTGCCGCCTGCGCTGATCCACGCCGGAGCGGATCATCTCGCGCTGGCCCTGCGCAGCCGCGAAGCGCTGGCGGCCATGCGCTACGAACTGGACGCCGGTCGCGCGCTGATGCGCCGCGCCGGGCTGGTCACCATCCTGCTCGCCCATGCGGAGACGCCGCGGCGTTTCCATGCCCGCAATCCCTTCGCCTCCGGCGGCGTCTACGAGGATCCGGCCACGGGCGCCGCGACCGCGGCCTTCGCCGGCTACCTGCGCGACCTCGGTTGGCCGCACGGCGGCGACATCGAGGTGCTGCAGGGCGAGGACATGGGCAGCCCTTCGCGGCTCCGGGCCGGGATTCCATCGGCGCCGGGCAGTTCCATCCGCGTTTCCGGCGCGGCGCGGCTGATGTAGCCATGCCCGGCGTGGCATCGACGGCGCCGGCCGTATCGTCCTGACCTTCAATCGTAGGGAGTGCCGCATGTACGAGCTCTACATCGCCAACAAGAACTACTCCTCGTGGTCGCTGCGGCCGTGGGTGCTGCTGCGCGAACTGGGCATTCCGTTCGACGAGCGGCTGGTGCCGTTCCTCGGTGGGGCCGGCGCGAACTGGGACGAATTCCGCGCGTTCTCGCCCACCGGCAAGGTGCCGTGCTTGCGCGATGGCGACACCGTGGTGTGGGATTCGCTGGCGATCGCCGAATACGTGGCCGAACGGCATCCCGCCGTGTGGCCCGCCGATGCGCAGGCGCGCGCATGGGCGCGCTGTGCCGCCGCCGAGATGCACGCCGGCTTCCCCGCGTTGCGCAGCGTGTGCACGATGAACTGCGGCGTCCGTGTGCGCATCGATGCGCCGAGCGAAGCGCTGCGCAAGGATCTGGCCCGCATCGAGGAGCTGTGGAACGAGGGGCTGGCGCGCTTCGGCGGCCCGTTCCTCGCCGGCAAGGCGTTCACCGCGGTCGACGCGTTCTACGCGCCGGTGGCGTTCCGCATCCAGAGCTACGGCTTGGAGTTGAGCGAGGCTGCGATGGCCTACGCGCAGCGCCTGCTCGACCTGCCGGCGATGCGCGAGTGGTACGCCGCGGCGCTGGCCGAGAGCTGGCGCGACGCGGAGCACGAGGACGAGGCGCGTCGCGCCGGCACCTGGCTGCGGGATCTGCGCGCCGGTTGATGCGCGGCTCAGTCGAGCCGCGTTACGCGCAGCACGGCGGGGTCATCGGCGTGCTCCAGCAGCAGGCGGCGCACGCGATCCTGCCAGGCGATGCCGAACGCCTTGCGCTGTTCGGCGGTGGCGTCGGGGTGCATCGCCGCGCCCATCAGCGCGCGCACCTGCGGCGCGGGCGCCACGCTGGAGAGGTCGAGCTCCACCGTCACAGCGGCGCCGGTGTCCGTGCGCGTGAAGCGGATCGCGCCGGTGCCGGACGCATTGGTGAAGTCGAGCAGGCCCTGGCGCACGAACTGGCCGCCGATGCCGTGGAAGCCGTTCTCGGCGGCGGCGCCGGTGACCAGGGTGAGCACCTGCGAGATCACCCCGGTGACGCCCGCGTCCACCGGCGCGGGCATGCGCACCGCGACGCCGCCGCGCTCGGCCGGTTCGTCCGGATACAGCGCGCGCAGCGCCGCGCGCGCGGTGAGCCAGGCGCCGGCCACGGTGGGGCAGGAGTGGCCGGCGAGGCGCACCGCATCGATATAGCGGTATTCGATGAGGCCGCCCTCGGCGGCGCCGAGGAAGTCGGCCAGCGGATCGCGCACGAAGATGCTGGGCGCCTCGTCGAAGAACGCGGGGTAGTCCATCACTCCTCCGGCAAGCCGACGATGCCGAAGTCGATCACCACCGCGTCGGCGTCGCGCTGGCGGTAGGTCACGGTGATGTGGTCGCCGAGGCGGTCGCGCAGCTGCGCGATCAGCGGGATCGGGTCGTGGTCGTTGACGAAGCGCATCGTCTCGCCGTTGCGCAGCGCGCCGAGCGCGCCGAAGATCGCCGAGTGGCGGAAACGCCGCGCCACGCCGCGCGCGTCGAACAGGTGGGTATTGACTTCGGTGAACGTTTCGATGCTCATGCCGGGGGCTCGGGGGTAAGGGGAGCCCACACGCTACGCCGCGGCGCCGTGGTCGCCACTGATCTGGATCAGGCAAGGAGCGCCGTGGGTCGGGATTCATCCCGACCGGGCTTGCCGGAGCGCTGGTGTCGGGATGAATCCCGACCTACGGGCCTTCAGAACTTGTACGCCCGATGGATCGCCACGATGCCGTTGCTGAGGTTGCGCACCTCGACCTTGCCGAAGCCGGCGCGTTCCATCATGCCTTTCAGCGTCTGTTGGTCGGGGTGCTTGCGGATGGATTCGGCGAGGTACTGGTAGCTGTCGGCGTCGCCGGCGAACAGGCGGCCGAGCTTGGGCAGCACCTTGAACGAGTGGAAGTCGTAGAGCTTGCCGAACAGTTCGCTCTGCACGCGCGAGAACTCCAGCACCAGGGCGCGGCCGCCGGGTTTCAGCACGCGGCAGATGTCGGCCAGCGCCTTGTCCTTGTCGGTGACGTTGCGCAGGCCGAAGGCCATGGTCACCGCGTCGAAGCTGTTATCGGGGAACGGCAGGCATTCGGCGTTGAGCTGGGCCCAGCGCAGGCCGCCGACGAGGCCGCGGTCGGTGAGGCGGTCGCGGCCCACGCCGAGCATCGCGGCGTTGATGTCGCCGACGACGACCTCGCCCTGCTCGCCCACCACGGGCTTGAGCAGGGCGGCGATGTCGCCGGTGCCGCCGGCCAGATCCAGCACGCGGTCGCCCCTGCGCACGCCGCTCACTGCCACAAAGTGGCGCTTCCACAGGCGGTGGATGCCGAACGACATCAGGTCGTTCATCAGGTCGTAGTTCCTGGCGACCGAGGTGAACACCTGGCCGACCAGCTTCTGCTTGTCGGCGACGGGCACGTCGCGGAATCCGAAATGGGTGGTGGGCTGCTCGTTCATGGCGTCATGCCTGCAAAGGATGGTGGGTCGTCACAGCGGCAGGTCGCGCTGCGTGCCTTCGGTTTCCTCGCCCGTGCCCGCGGGGGTGTCGGCGGGATGCGCGCGATGGCTCGCGTGCTCGGCGGCCACGTGGCGCTGGTGCAGTTCCGCGCCGGCATCGGCGGCCGGCGCCGAGGCGGCGGGTTCGGGCGCCGGCTCGGCGGCCGCGGGCTCGCGCTCGCCGCCGGGCGTGACCTTGAGGATGGAGTGGCGCATCTCGCGCGACAGGATCACCCGCGCGTCGCGCACCATGTCGTCCAGCGCGCTGTCGTAGTCGAGCTTGCCGGCCTCGTCGGTCCACACCACCTTGCGTTCGCGCAGCTTCTGGATGAAGCCGCGGAACAGCGCCTTGTCGAAGAACTCCGGCGCGTTCAGTTCGTTGAGCAGGGACAGCCGCTGCGCGGTGAGCGTGCAGGTGGTTTCCAGCTCGGCGGCGGTGAGAGCGTGCGGGCCGTGCTTGGCCAGTGCGGCGATCGCGATGTAGTAGCGCTCGAAGGCCTGGATCAGGCTGCGCGCGATGATCCGGAGCTGGAACGCGCTGTCGTCCTGGCCGGGCGCGCGCTCCAGCATGCGGCCCTCGCCGGTGGCTTCGAGCAGGCCGCGGCGCACGAAGAAGTCGATGGTGGCCTGCAGCTGCGCGCCGAAGCCTTCCTCGTCCCAGGCCAGGAACAGCTCGCCCTGCAGGAACGGGTAGATGATGCGGCCCAGCCGCTGCACCGAGGCGCGCGACATGCGCCGGTTGTTGAGGAAGCAGCAGGCCACCCACGCGGCGGCGGCGACCAGGTGCAGCACGTTGTTGCGGAAGTAGCTGAGCAGCACCGCCTGCTCGCCTTCCACGTCGAGCACGTCGCCCAGCGGGTGCTTGATGCGGCGGATCCAGCCCATCTGCTCGCCGTAGGCGATGATGCCGACCGGGTCCATCGGCGTGATCGTGACGCGGTCGGAGTAGGGCAGCTCCAGCAGCAGCGACTTGGTGAGTTCGAGCTGGGCCAGCAGGTCGTTCTCGGCCATCGCGTGCTTGGGCGTGGCCAGCAGGCTGAGCGCGAGCAGGTTGATCGGGTTGACGTCGGCGGCGCGGTTGACGTTGACCTGGATGCGCTCGGCGAGCTGGTCGACCACGCGGCTCAGCCACTCGGGGCGGCTGTCGGGATCGGCGCCGGCGCTGCGCCAGTCCGTGCTGGCCGCATCGAGCAGCGGGCTCAGCTCGATCGGTTCGCCGAAGTTGATCGTGACGTGGCCGTAGCGCTGCTTGAACAGCCCGCCGATGCCGCGCAGCAGGGCGAGCAGGGTTTCCTTCTCCTTCGGCTGGCCGCTGAGCTCGCCGGCGTAGCTCTTGCCCTCCATCAGCTTCTCGTAGCCGATGTACACCGGCTGGAACAGCACCGGCCGGCGCGGTGCGCGCAGAAACGCGCGCACGGTCATCGACAGCAGGCCGGCGCGCGGCGCCAGCAGGCGCCCGGTGCGCGAGCGGCCGCCCTCGATGAAGTATTCCATCGGCACGCCGCGGTCGATCAGCTGCGCCATGTACTCGTTGAAGATCACCGAGTACATCGCGTTGCCCTTGAACGTGCGGCGCATGAAGAACGCGCCGCCGCGGCGCAGGATCGGCCCGATCAGCGGCAGGTTGAGGTTCACTCCGGCGGCGATGTGCGGCGGCACCACGCCGGACATGTGCAGCTGGTAGCTGAGCAGCAGGTAGTCGGCATGGCTGCGGTGGCTGGGCACGTACACCACCTCGAAGCCCGGCGCGGCGGCGCGGGCCTTGTCGAAGTGGTGCATCGCGATGCCGTCGTACAGCTTGTTCCAGAAGTTCGACAGCAGGAACGACACCGAGCGCACCACCGGGTGCGAGTAGTCGGCGGCGATCTCCAGCATCATCTTCTGCGCGCGGCGCCAGGCCTTGGCCTCGCTGATCTTCTCCTTCGCCGCGGTGGCGGCGATCGCCGCGCGCACCGGCTCGGCGCGCAGCACGTCGTCCACCACGGTGCGGCGGTGCGAGAGGTCGGGGCCGATCACCGCGGCGCGGATGCGCCGGAAATGCGTGCGCAGCACGCGCGCCAGCTTGCGCGCGAAGCGCGGCGGCGGAAGCTCGCCGGACTCGGCCAGTACCTCGCGCAGCGACACCGGCGCGGCGAAATGCACGGTGGTGTCGCGGCCGTTCAGCAGCAGCGCCAGCAGGCGGCGGAAGCGGCCCACCATCACCCAGTTCTCGGAGAACAGCACGCTGAACCAGCCCGAATCGCGGTTCGGCGCGCGGCCCACGTAGATCGACACCGGCACGATCTGGATGTCGGCCTCGGGCATGCCTTCCAGCGAATGCACCAACTGGCCCAGCGGCTCGGTCGGCGAACGGTGGCGCTTGCGCCCGAACAGCCAGCCGTCGCGGCGCATCAGCGCGAACACCGAGCGCTTGCGGCGGGTGCCGGCCAGCGGCTGCAGCGGGCTGGGCAGGCCTGCCTCGCGGCAGGCGCGGTCGAGGATCAGCGCGTCGGAGAAGCCGTCGCGCTCGATCACGTAGCAGACCGGCATGCCCGCCTTCAGCAGGCTGGCCGGCTCCGCCGGGTCGCGGCGGATGCGCACCCAGGGCTGCAGCAGCTGCCCGGCCAGGTGGAACCACCAGGGGTTGCGGCGACGGGGGGGATCCGCGATGGAAATGTTCTGCATCCGCCTATTCTACCGGCTGGCCCGTAAAACCATGCTCGGGTGTGGAGCACTGTAGGAGCGCACCCTGTGCGCGAATGCTCTGGCGCCGATCGGAGCAAAAGCATTCGCGCACAGGGTGCGCTCCTACGGGGCGGCAGGCATCAGTTCGCCACCGCGCTGCCGGCCACCGCCGGCTGCTGCAGGCGCTCGTGCGCCTCGCGCACGTTGCGGATCAGCGCTTCGCTGTACCAGCGGCCGTCCTGCTGCACCAGGGTGGATTCGGCGGCCAGCGGCTTGCCGAGCAGGGTGTAGTCGACCTTCACCACCGCGCGGCCGTCCTTGCTGGAGAGCGTGCTGAGCTTCGCCGAATCCAGCGCCGCGTCCACCGACAGGCCGTACAGCGCCAGCAGCTGCTTGAGGCCGGTGTAGCCGGTGGCGTATTTCGCCATCGCGGCGTCGAAGTCCAGCGTGCGCAGCTGCTCCGGGCTCTTGAGGTCGAGCTGGCGCGCGGTGGCCACCAGTACGCCCACCGCCTGCTTCGCCTTGGCCTGGTCGAACCACGGCGCCTGCTGCGCCCACGGCTGCAGCACGTCGAGCAGTTGGTTCGCCTGGGCCTTCTGCTCGCTGTCCAGGTTCGGGTTCTTCGCCACGCCGTTCTTCAGCAGGGCGTCGCCCACGCTGATCAGCACCGGCAGCTGGTCCTTGTACTGCTGCTCCATCTGGCTGAGCTTGGGCTGCAGCTCGGCGTAGAGCTTGTCCTGCGCATCCGGGCCGGTGAGCTTCTGCACGGCCTCGTCGAAGCGCAGCTTGTCCGCGGCGCTGACCGGCGGCTGGTTCGCGTTGTGGCGGCTCCAGTCCGCGCGCAGGGTAGCGTAGTCGGCCGGCGGCAGCGCGTGCTTCCACAGGCCGTTGAAGTCGCCGGCCTTGAGCAGCTCGATCGAGCCCTGCAGCGCCGCCTCCGGCGTGCTGCCGCCGACCTGGGCGGCCTCGTCCTGGTTGTGGCAGGCGGCCAGCGCCAGCACGGCGACGAAGGGCAGCAAGCTGCGACGGAGCGAGCGGAAGCGCATGGGCGTATCCAGTGGGTGGGGGCGGGTCAGGGTAAGCGCTGCGGCAAGCGGCGAACAAGGGCGGATCGCAGAAACCTGCGGTCAAGGGCGATGGCAAAGGCCCTTGTGAAAAGTGCGGCCATGGATGGCCGCCCGTGTGATCTTCGCGATCAGGGATGATCGCAAAGGCACAGATCGCCCGTTTGATCTTCGCGATCAGGACGATCGCAAAAGCCAAAGAAAACCCCGCGGGCAAAGCCTCGCGGGGCAATCCGGCGGAGCCGGTGGGAAATGGCCTTGCCTGCGGAAACTTGCGGTCAGCAGCAGGTAGGCGGGGCAGATATTAGCGGGCCGTAAAACTTGAGGCAACACTTTTGTTTTGTGTTGTAACTTACTGTTTCTATTAGTTGTATCGTAACGCATTCAGCTTCTGCTGGCGCCGTTTCGCCGGCGGTGCGCTCCAGTCGTTGTTGAACAGCGCGGGCTCCCAGGCGCCGTAGGTGGGATTGGGTAGCACGAACCAGCGCGTGCCGACCCAGTCCAGATAGCCCTCGATGGCCTGCCGGCGGCCGGCCGCGGTGTTCGCGGCGACGTCCACGAAATCGCTCAGCTGATCGCCGAACTGCATCAGCACGCGGTACTTGCGGCTGACCAGCTGGCGGCGGCAGCCCTTCTCGGTGCCCACCTGCTCGCAGCCCGGCACCACCGTACCCAGGCCGAGGAAGGCGTCGGCGCCGGACACCGGGAAGCCAAGCGTGCGCAGGTTCGCCAGCGTGGCCGTGTCCAGGTCCTGGGCGCGGTTGGAGATGTAGATCACCGCGATGCCGTGCGCGGCGGCGTAGCGGGTGAAGGCCAGCGCGCCGGGCAGGGCGCGGGCGCGCTGCTCCTTGCACCAGGCGGCCCAGCCGGCCTCGTCGTAGGCGCCGCCGCTCTTCACCAGCCGGGCCTGGTAGGGCGAGTTGTCCAGCACGGTCTCGTCGATGTCCAGCACCACCGCGGGCGGCAGGCCGGCGGCGGGTGCCGCGCGGTCCTCGCGGGTCAGCGCGTCCCACTGCGGGTCGTGCAGCGCGGCCAGCAGGCGCGATTGCGCATCGCGGTAGGTCTGCAGGTAGACCAGGTCGTGTTCGATCGCGGTCTGCGCCCACGCCACCGCGTCGAGGTTGTCGTTGGCGGCGGGCGCGGGCGCCGTGGCGGGTCGCGGCGGCACGGCGGCGCAGCCGGCAAACAGGGCGAAGGTGGCCAAGGCCAGCGGCAGGCGAAGTCGCATGGGGCAGGTGTCTCCGGAACGGGAGCGGCGAGTCTTGCAGGATTTTACGACAGGCGAATGTCCGGGCTGGCTGCCACCGTCTTCGGCTGACAGACTGGCGGCCGTCCCCGCCATCGCCGGTACCCGCATGCACGATCCGACGCCCGCCGCGCCCCGCGCCAGTTCGCCCGTCATCCGCGTCGCCAGCTACCTGCTGGCCGCGCTGGCGCTGTGGCTGGTGTTGCAGCTGCGCCTGCTCTCCGCCCTGCTGGCGGGCCTGCTGGTCTACGAACTGGTGCAGGCGGCGGTGCCGCTGCTGGGCCGGCGCATTCCGGGCGACCGCGCGCGGGTGGTGGTGGTGGCGGTGCTGGGCGCGCTGGTGGTGGGCCTGCTGGTGCTCTTGATCCTCGGCGCGATCAGCTTCTTCCGCCGCGAGCTGGGCAATCCCGAGCTGCTGTGGCAGCAACAGCTGATGCCGCTGGTGGAGAAGGCGCGCCAGCAGCTGCCGGGGGTGCTGGTGGACCACCTGCCCGACAGCGTGGACGACTTGCGCGACGGCGTGGTGGAGCTGGCGCGCAAGCATTCGGTGACCCTGCAACTGGCGGGCAGGGAGGCCGCGCGTGCGTTCGTGCACATCCTGATCGGCCTGGTGCTGGGCGCGATCGTGGCGCTCAGCCGCACCCGCCCGGCGCACCAGCTGGGGCCGCTGGCGGCGGCGCTGGGCCAGCGCAGCCATCGGCTGGCGCAGGCGTTCCACGACATCGTGTTCGCGCAGATCAAGATCTCGCTGGTCAACACCGTGCTCACCGCGGTCTTCCTGCTCGGCGTGCTGCCGTTGCTGGGCATCCACGTGCCGCTGGCCAAGACCCTGGTGGCGGTCACCTTCATCACCGGCCTGCTGCCGGTGGTCGGCAACCTGCTCTCCAACACCGCCATCACCATCGCCGCGCTGTCGGTGTCGCTGGGCGTGGGCATCGCCGCGCTCGGCTTCCTGGTCCTGGTGCACAAGCTGGAGTACTTCCTCAACGCGCGCATCGTGGGCTCGCAGATCCATGCGGCGGCGTGGGAGCTGCTGATCGCGATGCTGCTGATGGAAGCCGCGTTCGGCCTGCCCGGCGTGATCGCCGCGCCGATCTACTACGCCTATCTCAAGGGCGAGCTGGAGGCGCAGCGGCTGATCTGAGCCCGGCTGCGCGGGGACGATTCAAGGCGGCGTGTCGATGCCGGCGCCGGCCAGCATCCAGCGCAGCTCGTCCAGCTGGGGTTTGAAGTGTTTCCAGCGGCCCACCGCGTCGTGGCGGATCGGCGTGTGCGGCGGCCGGGCACCGGGCGCGTTGGCCGCCGCGGCGTTCCGCGCCGGACGCCGGTGGGCGCCGTGCCAGGGCAGCCCGCACCAGGCCAGCAGTTCGCGCATGCTGGCCTCCGGGTCGGCCACCAGCGACTCGTAGGACACCTCCAGGATGCGTCCGGGCAGCAGGGTGTGCCAGTGCGCCATCAGGCGGTCGAACGCGAGGTAGTAGCGGCCGATGTCGGCGAGGTCGAAAGAATAGTTGTACCAGTCCGAGGCCTGCTCGAACAGGTGGCGGAAGTTCGCGAGGCAGGTATCCAGCGGGTCGCGGCGCAGGCAGACGATCTTTGCGTTCGGCAGCGCGCGGGCGATGAAGCCGACGGACAGGAAGTTGTGCGGCAGCCGGTCGATGAAGCGCGGCGTGTGGCCGGTGGCCGGCCGCGTGCTGGCGAGGTAGACCGCGCCGAGCTGCTGCCAGTCGATGTGGCGGGTATGCGCGGCGATGTCCGCCTCGCGCAGCAGCATGCCGTGGCAGTGCGAGGCATGCTGCAGCAGCATCGGGAAGTGCTCCAGCTCGCCGGCGGAGTGCACGTCGGGGTGGCTGGAGAGCAGGCGGTCGAGCAGGGCGATGCCGCTGCGCGGCAGGCCGACGACGAAGATCGGTTCGTGCGTGGGGTCGCCGGCCGGTGCGCCGGCTTGGCCGAGGGGAAAGGCGCGGACCAGCGCGTCGAACATCGCTTCGTCGCGCGCGAAGTCATAGGGGCGCTGGCGCCGGCCGGCGGCCTTGCCGCGCGCGTAGTGCGCGAACGCGGCGGGGTAGTCGCCGGTGTCCTCGCATTCCTTGCCCAGCGCGATGTTGAGGAAGGTCTGCGCGGCGGGGTCGGCGGCGTGCTGTTGCAGCAGGGCGCGCAGTCGCGCGAGATGGTTGCGCCCGAGGGTCTGCGGCCGCAGTTCGGCGAGGCGCAGGTGCGCGGGCCAGTGGCGCGGTTCGAGCCGGATGCAGGCTTCCAGTTCGCGCTCCGCACCCTCGACGTCGTCCAGCGCGGTCAGCACGTGGGCCAGCTTGAAGTGGGCGGGGGCGTGGCCGGGCAGCAGCGCCACGGTGCGGCGGAACGCGGTGGCCGCCTGCGCCGGCGCATGGGCCTGCAGGTAGATCACGCCCAGCGTGTCCAGGGTCCAGGCGTCGTCGGGCGCCAGGCTCATCGCGCGGTCCGCGGCCTGCCGCGCCTCGGGCATCCGCTGCAGCTGCGCCAGCGCCTTCGCGTGCTGGGCGGCATAGTCGGCGCGGCGCGGTTCCAGCCGGGTGGCTTGCAGCAGGTGCTCCAGCGCGCCCGCCCACTGCTGCCGCTCCAGGCAGGCCACGCCGGCCATGAAGTGCACGCGCGCATCGCCCGGCGCGAGCGCCAGCAATTCGCCGGCATGGTGCTGCACCCGCGGCCAGTCGTTCTGGTTGAAGGCGGCGACGAGTTTGGTGAAGGCCCGGCTCGAATCGATCACGGCATTCCCCCTGGCATCCAGGCTGAGGCGGACGACATGCGCACACTGGACGGCACGCCGGTGGCCGTCAACTGCCCGGCCGCGGCGATGCCGGCGTCAGCCGTGGCCGTCCGGCGGGGTGTTTACTCCGCCGTCCCGATGCCGGCGCCGGCGAGCAGCCAGCGCAGGTCGCGCAGCTCGGGCTGGAACCGTTTCCAGCGGCCCACCGCGCTGCGATAGATCGGCGCGCGCACCTGCCAGGCGTTGGGTGTGTTGACCGGCGCGGCGTTGTCCTCGGAGCGCAGGCAGGCCTCGTTCCAGGGCAGTTCGCAGAAGGCCAGCAGCTCGCGCGTGGTGGCTTCCGGGTCCGTCACCAGCGACTCGTAGGACAGCTCCAAAATGCGCCCCGGCAGCAGCTTGCGCCAATGCGCGATCAGGCGGTCGAACTGGATGTAGTAGCGGCCGATGTCGGCGAGGTCGAAGGAGTAGTCGTAGAAGCCCGACTCCTGCTCGAACAGGTGGCGGAAGTTGCCCACGCAGGTGTCCAGCGGGTCGCGGCGCAGGCAGACGATCTTCGCGTTCGGCAGCGCGCGGGCGATGAAGCCGGCATACAGGAAATTGTGCGGCAGCTTGTCGATGAAGCGCGGCGTGCCGCCGGTGGCCGGCCGCGTGCTGGCGAGGTAGGCGGCGCCCAGCTGCCGCCAGTCGATGTGGCGGGTGCGCGCGGCGATATCCGCCTCGCCGAGCAGGGCGGTGGGGCAGCCCGAGGCCCGTTGCAGCGCGGTGGGAAAATTCTGCAGCTCGCCGGCGGAGTGCACGTCGGGATGACTGGAGAGCACGCGGTCGAGCAAGGTGGTGCCGGTGCGCGGCATGCCGATGATGAAGATCGGCTCGCGCGTGGGGTCGCCCGCGGCGGTCTCCGCCCCGTTGGCGGGAAAGGCGCGGATCAGCGCGTCGAATATCGCCTCGTCGCGCGCGAACGTATAGGGACGCATGCGCCGGCCGGCGGCCTTGCCGCGCGTGTAGTGCGCGAACGCGGCCGGGTAGTCGGCGAGGTCGTCGCATTCCTTGCCCAGCGCGATGTTGAGCAGGAGCTGCGCGCCGGGGTCGTCGGCGTGGCGTTCCGCCAGCTCGCGCAGGCGCGCGAGGTGGTTGTGCTCGGCGGTCTGCTTCTGCAGCTGGGCGAGCAGCAGATGCGCATACCAGTGGCGCGGTTCCAGCCGGATGCAGGCCTCCAGCTCCTGCTCGGCGCCGGCGACGTCGCCGATCGAGTTCAGCGCATAGGCGAGGTGGAGGCGGGTGAGCGCGTGCTCGGGCGCCAGCGCCGCCGCGCGGCGGAACGCCGTGGTCGACTGCAGGTGGGCGTTGGCCTGCCGGTAGACCATGCCCAGCGTGTCCAGGGTCGGCGCATCGGCGGGCGCCAGGGTCATCGCGCGGTCCGCGACCAGCCGGGCCTCGCGCAGGCGGCGCGTCAGCGCCAGCGCCTTCGCGTATTGCGCAACGTAGTCGGCGCGGCGCGGTTCCAGGTGGGTGGTTTTCAGCAGGTGTTCCAGCGCCTGCGGCATCTGCCGGGATTGCATGCAGGCCACGCCGGCCATGTGGTGCACGCGCGCGTCGTCCGGCGCCACCGCGAGCAGCTGGCTGGCGCGCTGCTGCACGCGCGGCCAGTCGTTCTGGTGGAAGGCGGCGACGAGCTTGGCGTAGGCCCGGGTCGAGTCGATCATGTTTTCCCCTGGTACCGGGGCAAGGATCGGCCGGTCACCGCCGCACACTCAAAGGCAGGCCGGCGCGGATGTCAACCGCCGGCCAGCATCGCCGCGATGCGCGCCATGTGCGACTCGGCGGTCTCGCGCACCGCCTCCTTGTCCGCCTCGGGGTCCTTGCCCTGCCAGTGCAGGTCGGCCTGCGGCAGCTCGTGCAGGAAGCGGCTGGGCTGGTTGCCGTGGATCTCGCCGTAGCGCCGGGTCTTGGCCGACCACGACAGCGTGAGCAGTTCCTTGGCGCGGGTGATGCCCACGTACATCAGGCGGCGTTCCTCGTCGAGCCGGCCTTCGTCGAGCGCGCCTTCGCTGGGCAGGGTGCCGTCCTCGCAGCCCACGATGAAGACGAAGCGGAACTCCAGGCCCTTGGCCGCGTGCAGCGTCATCAGGCGCACCGCGTTGCCGGGGTCGTCGCGGTCGGCGTGCGAGAGCAGGGCGAGCTGGGCGGCGAGGTCGCCGGCGCCGTTGCCGCCCTTCTGCATCGCGCGGAACCAGTCGATCAGTTCGCGCAGGTTGCCGAGCTTGCGTTCGCGCACGGCGACGTCCGGCGTGGCGGCGGCGAGCTGCGCCGCGTAGCCGGTGCGCTTCAGGAGGCGATCCACGAGGTCGGCCGCGCTCTCGTGCAGTGCGGCGCTGCGCAGTTCGTCGACGAGTTCGGAGAACGCCGCCAGCGCGGCGGCCGGGCGCGGCGAGAGCTGGCGCAGCACGGCGTCGCTGCGGGTGGCTTCGAGCAGCGAGCAGTGCTTGGTCTGCGCGAACTGGCCCAGCTTTTCCAGCGTGGTGGCGCCGATCTCGCGCTTGGGCACGTTCACCACGCGCAGGAAGGCGGCATCGTCGCTGGGGTTGGTCAGCAGGCGCAGGTAGCACAGCACGTCCTTCACCTCGGCGCGGTCGAGGAAGGAGAGCGCGCCGGTGAGGTGGTAGGGCACGCGCGCGAGGCGCAGCGCCTTCTCCAGCGGCCGCGCCTGGAAGTTGCCGCGGTAGAGGATGGCCATGTCGTCCCAGCGCGCCTTGTGCTTCTCGGCGAGCGTGGCGGCGATCGAGGCGATCTTCTCGGCCTCGTGCTCGGCCTCCTTGCATTCGAGCACGCGGATCGGGCCGCCCTCGGGGTGCTCGCTCCACAGCTTCTTTTCGTGCGCGTGCGGGTTGTTCGCGATCAGCGCATTCGCCGCGCGCAGGATGCGCTTGCCGCAGCGGTAGTTCTGTTCGAGCTTGATCACGCGCAGGTTCGGCCAGTCGCGGCCGAGCTGCTCGATGTTCTCGGGGTTCGCGCCGCGCCAGGCGTAGATCGACTGGTCGTCGTCGCCCACGCAGGTGATGCCGCCGCGCTCGCCGGTCAGCGCTTTCAGCAGGCGGTACTGCGCGTCGTTGGTGTCCTGGTATTCGTCCACCAGCAGGTAGCGCAGGCGTTCGCGCCATGCGGCGCGGCACTCGTCGTCGCTTTCGAGGATGCGCAGCGGCAGCCGGATCAGGTCGTCGAAATCCACCGCGTTGAACGCGGCGAGGCGCGCCTGGTACAGCGCGTAGATCGTCGCCGCCTCGATCTCGCGCGGGCTGCGCGCGGCGGCCTGCGCTTCCTCCGGCGACAGGCCGGCGTTCTTCGCGCGGCTCAGCAGGTTCCTGATGCCGGACAGCACGTCGGGCTTGGCGCCCTTGGGCGACAGCTCCTTGACGATGCCCTCGCTGTCGTCCGCGTCCAGCACCGAGAAGCCGCGGCGCAGGCCGGCGCGCGCGTGCTCGATCTGCAGGAACTTCAGCCCCAGCGCGTGGAAGGTGCACACGGTGAGCGCGGCGGCGTCCTCGCCGGACACCAGCTTGCCCACGCGCTCGCGCATCTCGCGCGCGGCCTTGTTGGTGAAGGTGATCGCGGCGATCTTGCCGGCCGCCAGCTTCCGCCGCTGGATCAGGTGCGCGATCTTCTGCGTGATCACGCTGGTCTTGCCCGAGCCCGCGCCCGCCAGCACCAGCAGGGGAGTGTCGCAGTGTTCGACGGCGGCCAGTTGTTGCGGGTTGAGCATGGATCGAAGGCGGCGTGGAATGGCGGCCGATGGTAGCAGGGCGGTGGGCCGCGGCCCGGCGGGTTACCATGCGCGATCCGGCATCCGGCGCAGCACCATGGCCAAGCTTTATTTCTATTACTCGGCGATGAACGCCGGCAAGACCACCACCCTGCTGCAGAGCGCGTACAACTACCGCGAGCGCGGCATGCGCACGCTGATCCTCACGCCGGCGATCGATACGCGCACGCAAGAGGTTCCCTCTCCTGGCGCTGCGCGCCACCCTCTCCCGCAGGCGGGAGAGGGGAATAGCGCGCAGCCTGTGGCTGCAGGCGTACACATGGGCGTGGTGGCCTCGCGCATAGGCCTGCAGGCGAACGCGCGGCGCTTCGGCGGCGACGAGAATTTGCATGCCGTGGTCGAGGCCGACATCGCCGCGCACGGCCGGCTGCACTGCGTGTTCGTGGACGAGGCGCAGTTCCTCACCCGCGCGCAGGCGTGGCAGCTCAGCGACGTGGTGGACAAGCTGCGCGTGCCGGTGCTGGCCTACGGCCTTCGCACCGATTTCCGCGGCGAGCTGTTCGAGGGCAGCCGTTACCTTTTGGCCTGGGCCGACGAGCTGCAGGAGATCAAGACGATCTGCCACAGCGGCAGCAAGGCCACCATGGTGGTGCGCGTGGACGAGCAGGGCCGCGCGGTCACCGACGGCCCGCAGGTTGAGATCGGCGGCAACGACCGCTATGTCTCGGTGAGCCGCGCCGAGTTCAAGAAGATCACCGAAGGCCACGGCCGCATCGAGCTTCAGCAGAGCGTGCTGCCCCTTCAAAATCCGCGTCCTCAAAATCCGCGCCCCGCGGATTTTGAGGATCAGTAATGGGCTCTGGTTCTGCCCTGCGCTGAATGCTTCCGGCAAGCGGCATCATCCAAACCTAGGCAAACCTCATGACCGAGATCACTCCAACCCCCGACTGGCCCCGCCCCTACTGGCAACCCGGCGCCGGCGAGGATGCGCTGCTGCAGTTCTACGTGTTCGGCAAGTTCGAGCGCGAGCTGGTGATCCCGGCACAGCGCTACGGCAGCCCCGGCCTGCCCGCGGGCGTGGAGCTCAAGCGCTACCCGAACCTCGAATTGCGCAAGTGGGAGGGCTACCCGCTCAACGGTTCGCTGGGCGAGATCCTGCGCGAGGACGCGCCGGAGACTTTCGAGCAGGCGCGCGTCGCGCCCGAGGTGCTGCTGGTGCGCGGGCAGCTGGCCGACCGTGCCAGCCTCGACTACCTGCGCGACACGCTGGGCGTGCTCGCGGCCCTGCTCGACGTCGGCGGTCGCGCGATCCTCGATCCGCAGATCATGGGCCTGTTCGGCGCCGCGGCGTGGCGCGAACGCTACCTGGTGCCGGGCGGCGCGCCGCCGCGCAACCACGTGCTGATCCTGCGCAGCGACGAGGAGGGCGGCGAGCGCTCCTGGGTGCACACCCGCGGCATGCGCAAGTTCGCCCGCCCCGACCTCAGCTTCCGCCAGGTGCCCGCGCACGAGCTGGAACGCGCCGGCCTGCTGTGCGAGAAGCTGGTGGAACTGCAGGCGCTGGGCACGCGCTTCGTCGCCGGCCAGGCGCTGGAAGTGGAAGGCATGGCGCAGGCGCTGACCGCGCAACCGGGCGGCAGCCTCGACGATCCCGCGTTCAACAACCGGCACGTGGAATTCCGCTGGCCGGATTGAGCTTTCAGGATTTTCGGCTGACGGTGGGGTAGCTCACCAGCTCGGGCAGGGTCAGCATCGCGGCGAACCAGCCTTCGTCCATCTCGCGTTCGACCGGCAGGCGCCGCAGCGCGTAGCGGTCGGTGGCGCGCGCCGGATTGGTGCCGCAGATGTAGCTGCACGCCGCGCGGTAGCCGGCCGCCTTGGCCGCCGCGATCACCCGCTCGTCGAACGAGGCGTCGCCGCCGACCGGATAGGAGAGCAGCGAGGCGGGCGCGCCGAGTTCGCGTTCCAGCGCGGCCCGGGAGTCGCGCAGTTCCGCCTCCAGCACGGCGGTGGGCAGCTTGGCCAGCATGCGGTGATGCACGCCGTGCGAGCCGATCTCGCAGCCGGCCGCGTGCATTTCGCGCAGTTGCGCCCAGCTCATCGGCCGGCAGTCGGCGTGGCCGGCCGCGGCGGGCAGCCCCCATGCCCGCTGCAGGCGCGCCATCAGCGCGGTCTGGCTGCCGTCGTCGAGATCCTTCAGCCGATCCAGCATGTCCTGCGCCAGCTCCCGGCGCGCCGCGCGCCCGGCCGGCATGGGTTGCGCCATGTCCAGCTCGGGCAGGGCCAGCTCGCCGGCCGGCGCGCACAGGATCATGTGCACCAGCCAGTCGTAGGCAAACGGGCGGCCGCTGTCGATGTGTCCGGTGGAGACGAAGAAGGTGGCCGGTATCCCCAGTTCGCGCAGGACGGGAAAGGCACAGTGGTAGTTGTCGTCGTAGCCGTCGTCGAAAGTCACCACCACCGCATCGGCCGGCAGCCGTTCGCCGGCGTCGATCGCCGCCACCGCCTGCCCCAGCGGCATGGGCCGGAAGCGCCGCTTCAGCAGCTGCATCTGGCGCCGGAAGCCCTCTGCCGAGGCGCTGACCAGGCCGAGGTCGAAATCGAAGCGATCCGGCTCCTCCACGGTCAGCACGCGGTGGTAGGCCAGCAGCCGCAGGTCCCGGTACAGGCAGCTGCGCGCCTGTTGCAGCGGGCGCAGCAGGCCGCTGCGGTGGCACAGCCAGCCGAGGCGCCCGCGCAGGCCGGAAGACGCTCCGCCGGGCCGGACGCGATTCAGCATGGCAGCCGCCTCCGGCGACGGGCCGGGCGGGGCGATGCCCGATCGGCGCAAATGGGCGGGGCCGATCGGCGGCGTGATCGTCCATCCGGATCGGCGGCGCGGCACGGGCGGGCGAGCCGACGCATCGGCGCGGCGCCGAAGCCGGGCATGACGAGTGCTTCCTGCATCACGGCGTGTGACATGTCGACGAGTCCCCTGGGCCGACTGCCGCTTGCCTGCCGGCGAGCGGACTGTCCCTCCTCGAAAGGTGATGTAAATCACGCTTTCATGATGCATTCTATAGGCTCTGACACGCGTCCGGGAAAGCGTCTGCGCAACCGGCCGCGGCACAGGGAATAGGGGGCGCCATGCCGACAAGGTCGTCGATCGCATCGGGTTCCCATGATCGGCGGATGCCGGCCATGGGCGGCGGGCGCGTGGCCGTGCCGGCGTGGTGCGGGCCGTCGTCATCCGCAATCGGTCGACCGGTCTCCTGAGGAAGCGACGCGATGTGCGGCATAGCCGGTTTCCTCGGTCCACCGGATGCGCCTGCCGCGATGCAGGCCACGCTCGAGCGGATGATCCACACCCTGCACCACCGCGGCCCGGACGGCTACGGCTTCCATGTCGACGGCGGCGCCGGGCTGGCGCACGCGCGGCTGGCGGTGATCGACCTGCCCACCGGCGCGCAGCCGATCGCGAACGAGCGCGGCAACGTGTGGACGGTGTTCAACGGCGAGATCTTCAACTACCGCGGCCTGCGCGCGCAGCTGCAGCGGCGCGGCCACCGTTTCGCCACGCAATCGGACACCGAGGTCATCGTGCACCTGTACGAGGAGCACGGCGACCGTTTCGTGGAGCACTTGAACGGCCAGTTCGCGATCGCGCTGTGGGACGGCGAGCGGCAGCGCCTGCTGCTGGCGCGCGACCGCTGCGGCGTGCGCCCGCTGTACCACGTGCGCGCGGGCGGCCGGCTCTGGTTCGCCTCGGAGATCAAGGCGCTGCTCGCGGTGCGCCCCGAGCTGGCGCGGCTCGATCCGCACAGCCTGGCGCAGGCGTTCACGTTCTGGGGGCCGATCGAGCCGGGCAGCGTGTTCGCCGGCATCGCGAGCCTGCCGCCGGGGCATCTGCTGGCGATCGAGCGCGACGGCCGCGAGACGCTGCACCGCTACTGGGACTGGAGCTTCCCCGCGCCGGGAACGCCGCGGCGCTGGGCCACGCCGGAACAGGCCGCGGGCGAGCTGCGCGAATTGCTCACCGATGCCGTGCGCCTGCGCCTGCAGGCCGACGTGCCGCTGGGCGCCTACCTCAGCGGCGGGCTGGATTCCTCCGCCGTGGTGGCGCTGATGCGCGCGGCGGGCGCCACTGCGACGCGCACGTTCTCGATCGCCTTCGACGAGGCCGAGTTCGACGAGAGCGCGCAGCAGCAGGCGATGGTGCGCCACCTGGGCTGCGAGCACACCACGCTGCGCTGCACGCGGCGCGACATCGGCGCCGCCTTCCCGCGCTTCGTGCGGCATGCCGAAGCACCGGTGCTGCGCACCGCCGGCGTGCCGCTGATGCTGCTGGCGCAGCAGGTGCGCGCGTCGGGCTACACGGTGGTGCTCACCGGCGAGGGCGCCGACGAGGTGTTCGGCGGCTACGACCTGTTCAAGGAGGCCAAGGTGCGGCGCTTCTGGGCGCGCCAGCCCGGTTCGCGCTTCCGCCCGCTGCTGCTTGGCCGTCTTTACGGCTATCTGGAAAATTCGCCCGTGCAGCACGCGGCGCTGGCGCAGTCCTTCTTCGGCCGCGGCATGGAGCATCTCGACCGGCCGATCTTCGCCCACGTGCCGCGCTGGACCAGCTCGCGGCACGCGCTGCGTTTCCTCGCGCCCGAGCTGCGCGCCGGCCTCGACGACTGGGATCCGCTGGCCTGGTACGAGCAGCGCCTGCCGCCCGCGATCGCGCACTGGAGCCCGCTGGCGCGCGACCAGTACGTGGAGGCCAAGACCCTGCTGGCGGCCTACCTGCTGCCCTCGCAGGGCGACCGCCCCGCGATGGCGCATTCGATCGAGGGGCGCTTTCCCTTCCTCGACCACCGCGTGATCGAGTTCGCGAACGCGCTGCCCGCGCACTGGAAGATCCGCGGCATGACCGAGAAGGACGTGCTGCGCCGCGCGCTCGCCGGCCTGCTGCCGGAGGACATCCGCACCCGCACCAAGCAACCCTACCGCGCGCCCGACCAGTCCAGCTTCTTCGTCGACGGCGAGCCGCTGGACTACGTGGCCGAGCTGCTGGGTGCCGAGCGCATCCGCGCCGCGGGCTGGTTCGACGCCGCGGCGGTGGGGCGCCTGTTCGACAAATGCCGGCACGGACGCGCGATCGGCTTCGCCGACAACCAGGCCTTCGTCGGCATCCTCTCGACCATGCTGGTCGACGAATTCTTTCTGCGGCGGGCCGCCGCATGACCTTGCCGGAGCACACGATGTCGACCGAAACCGCGAGCGTGGAAGCACGCGTCCGCCATTACATCCTGCAGAACCTGCTGTTCAGCGACGACGGCAGCGAGCTGCCGAACGACGCCTCGCTGCTGGACCGCGGCATCATCGACTCCACCGGCGTGCTGGAAGTGGTGATGTTCCTCGAAGAGGAGTTCGGCATCCGGGTCAAGGCCAGCGAGATGCTGCCGGAGAACTTCGACTCGGTGAACAACATCGTGCGCTTCGTCGAGCGCCAGCGGAGCCCGGCGTGAACGAGCGCATCGCGCCGCACCGCCTGCTGCACGAGGCGCTGCTGGAGCACGGCGCCGACCCGCATCGCGCGCGGCGCATCGCGGTGGTGGTCGAGGGCCAGCCGCACACCTACGGCGAACTGCTCGATGCGGCCCTGCGCTTGGCCACTGCACTGCAGGCGCGCGGCGTGGAGCGCGGCGACCGCGTGGCGATCTACATGGACAACACCTGGCCCTGCGTGGTGGCGATCTTCGCCACGCTGCTGGCCGGCGGCGTGTTCATGCCGGTCAACCCGCTGACCAAGGCGGACAAGCTCGGCTTCCTGCTCGACGACAGCGGCGCGCGCGTGCTGCTCACCGACGGCCACATCGCGAAGGAATTCCTGCCACTGCTGCCCGCGCGCCCCGCGTTGCGCGTGATTGCCTCCGGCGCGCTGCCCGCGGGCCAGGCGATCGAGGCCTTCGACGCGGTGCTCGCCGCGAGCGCGCCGCTGGCCGCGCGGCCAGCCAGCATCGCGCTGGATCTCGCCGCGCTGATCTACACCTCCGGTTCCACCGGGCAGCCCAAGGGCGTGATGCAGACGCACCAAGCCATGCTGTTCGCCGCCGGCAGCCTGATCGAATACCTGCGCCTCGGCCCCGACGACCGCATCCTGTGCGCGCTGCCGCTGGCCTTCGACTACGGCCTGTACCAGTGGCTGATGACGGTGCAGCTGGGCGCTACCCTGGTGCTGGAACGTTCCTTCGCGTTCCCCGCGCAGGTGTTCGCGCGCATGCGCGAATTCGGCGTGACGGTATTCCCCGGCGTGCCCACGATCTTCGCGATGCTGCTCTCCGCGCATCGCGGCGAGCCGCTGCGTTTCCCTGCCGTGACGCGAGTGACGAACACCGCCGCCGCGTTGCCCGACGAGCAGGCGCTGCGCCTGCGCGAGATCTTCCCGCACGCGCTGATCTACAAGATGTACGGCCTCACCGAGTGCAAACGCGTGTGCTACCTCGAACCGGAACTGCTGGAAGCGAAGCCCGGCTCGGTGGGCAAGGCGATCCCCGGCACCGAGGTGTTCCTGCGTTCGCCTGCGGGCGAGCCGGTGCCGCCGGGCGAGGTGGGCATCCTGCACGTGCGCGGCCCGCACGTGATGCTGGGCTACTGGAACCGCCCCGAGCTCAGCGCGCAGATGCTGGTGCCCGGCCCGCTGCCCGGCGAGCGCGTGCTGTGCACGCACGACTGGTTCCGCATGGACGCGGACGGTTTCCTCTACTTCGTCGGGCGCAGCGACGACATCATCAAGACCCGCGGCGAAAAGGTGAGCCCGGTCGAGGTGGAGAACGCGCTGCACGCCATCGACGGCGTGCGCGAGGCCGCGGTGGTGGGCGTGCCCGACGAGCTGCTGGGCCAGGCGATCCGCGCCCACGTGGTGCTGCAGCCGGGCGCCGACTTGAATGCGGCGCAGATCCGCGCGCACTGCATGAAGCGGTTGGAGAATTTCATGGTGCCGCAGCAGATCGTGATCTGCGCGGAGCTGCCGCGCACCGTCACCGGCAAGGTCAGCCGCAAGGCGCTGCTGGAACAATCACTCAGCTGAAGGCCATCCATGGACACGCTCTTTCGCACGCTGCACGACCGGCTCGCCAGTTCCCTTCAGACCTTGCCGGACAAGCCCCGGGAAAACCCCGAAAGCACCTTGCGCGCGCTGTGGCATGCCGCCGCCGAGCAGCCGCGCTCGGTGGTGACGGCCGGCCGCGAGGGCTTGCCCGTGCTGCACGACGAGGCCCGGCGCTGCCGGCTGCAGGAGCTGGTCGACCGGCGCCTCGCGGGCGAGCCGCTGGCCCACCTCACCGGCCGCGTGCACTTCATGGGCCTGGACGTGCTGTGCGGTCCCGAGGCGCTGATTCCGCGCGTGGAAACCGAACAGCTCGTGCACGCCTGCATCGAGCTGCTGCGGCACGACGCGATGCGCCGACCCGCCCGCGTGGTCGATGTCTGCACCGGCTCGGGCAACATCGCGTTCGCGCTGGCCCACCATGTGCCCGATGCCGAGGTGCGCGGCGCCGACATCAGTGCGGAGGCGCTGGCACTGGCCGAACGCAATCGCCGGCACCTGGGGCTGGAACGGGTGGAGCTGCGCCGCGGCGACCTGCTGGCGCCGTTCGGCAGCGAGTTCGACGGCACGGTGGATCTCGTCGCCTGTGCGCCGCCCTACATCCTCAGCGCCAAGGTCGGGCAGATGGCGCCGGAAATCGCCGCGCACGAGCCGCGGCTGGCCTTCGACGGCGGCCCGCTGGGCGTCACCATCCTGCTGCGCCTGCTGGAGGAATCGCCGCGCCTGCTGCGCCGCGGCGGCTGGCTGGCGCTGGAGGTCGGGCTGGGCCAGGGGCCGGCGATGGGCCGGCGGCTGCAGCGCGATCCGCACTACGATGAGGTGCGCCCACTGGCCGATGCGCGCGGCGACGTGCGGGTGGTGCTGGCCCGCCGCGCCTGAGCGGCCACGCGAAGGAGCAGATGCATGGAAGGATTGAACGCCAAGGTGTTCGAGCTGGACTGGGAGGCCGAGGCCGCGCGCATCGCCGCGCGCCTGCGCGAAGCCGTCGCGCGCGTGCTGCACAAGCGCGGCCTGGTGGTGGCGATCTCGGGCGGCGTGGACAGCTCCGTGTGCGCCGCGCTGGCGGTGCGCGCGCTGGGGCCGGACAAGGTATTCGCCCTGATCCTGCCCGAGCGCGACTCGGCCTCCGCCAGCGCGCGCCATGCGGGCATCCTGGCCGAACACCTGGGCGTGCGCGTGCAGACCGTGGACATCGCCCCCGCGCTGGCCGCGATCGGCTGCTACGCCGCGCGCGACGAGGCAGTGCGCCGCCTGCTGCCCGGCTACGCCGCCGACTGGCGCATGAAGCTCGCGATCGAAGGCGGCAGCGAGGGCGCGATCAACCGCTTCAAGCTGATCGCCGAATCGCCCGCCGGCGTGCGCCACGAATGCGCGCTGCCGCTGGCCGAATACCTGCAGATCGTCGCCGCCACCAACTACAAGCAGCGCCTGCGCAAGACGCTGGAATACTTCCACGCCGACCGCCTGAACTACGCCGTGGTCGGCACGCCGAACCGGCTGGAGTACGACCAGGGCTTCTTCGTGAAGAACGGCGACGGCTCGGCCGACGTGAAGCCGATCGCGCACCTGTACAAGACCCAGGTCTACGCGCTGGCCAAGCACCTCGGCCTGCCCGACTGCGTGGCCACCGCGGCGCCCACCACCGACACCTACAGCCTCGCCCAGGGCCAGGACGAGTTCTACTTCGCGCTGCCGTGGGCGCAGATGGATCTCGCGCTGTGGGCGCTGGAACACCGGCGCCCGGCCGCCGAACTGGCGGCCGCGCTGGGCATCGCCGAAGCCGCGGCCGAAGCGGTGTACACCGACATCCGGCGCAAGCGCAGCAGCACGCGCTACCTGCACCTGGCGCCGCTGCTGCTGGGGCCGGAGGCGCCGCCATGACGGCCGCCGATCCCGCCGGCGGCTATCGCGCCGAACTCGCCGCGCTGCCGCGCGACCGCGCCGCGGTGCTGGCGCTGTGGCGCGGCAACCTGGGCGATCCCGCGCGGCACGCGGGCAAGTTCGACTGGTTCTATCTCGGCGCTCCGTTCGGACCCTCGCTGCTGCAACTGCTCCGCCACGGCGACGCCACCGTCGGCACCGGCGGCGTGGCCGCGCGGCGCATGCTGTGGCAAGGCCGCGAAATCCGCGCGGGCCTGCTGGCCGACATGGCGGTGGATGCGCGCCACCGCACGCTGGGTCCCGCGCTGATGCTGCAGGAGGCACTGATCGCCGCGGCGGCGCAACGCTTCGACCTGCTCTACGGCTTCCCCAACCGCAAGTCGCTGCCGGTGGTGCGGCGGCTGGGCTATGCCGTGCTCGGCGAGCTGTCGCGCCATGCGCGCGTGCTGCGCCACGCCCGCTACCTGCAGCAGCGGATGCCGCGCTGGCTGGCCGTGCCGCTGGGCGGCGTGCTCGACGCGGTGCGCGCCGCGCACGACGGCTTGCGCGCCTTGCCTGGCCGAGGCGTGACGGCGACCTGGTCGGAACAGGCCGATCCGCGGATGGATGCGCTGTGGAACGAATCGGCGCACGGCGCGGGCCTGCTCGGCGTGCACGACGCGGCCATGGCGCGCTGGCGCTTCGACGCCTCGCCGCTCGCCGGCGTGCGCTATCTGCTGCTCGCGGATCGCCGCGGCGCGCTGCGCGCATGGTTCGCCTGCGAGACGCGCGACGGCGTGCTGCACGTGCGCGACTACTGGTCGCAGCAAGGCGTGGACGGCATCGACCACCGGCTGGTGCTGGCGCTGCTGCGCGCGGCGCGGCGCGCAGGCTGCGCCTCGGTCACGCTGGAATGCGCGGCCGCACCGGAACGGATGGCGGGCTGGCGCCGCGCCGGTTTCGTGCTGCGCGAGGGCCAGCCGGTGGTCGGCAAGTGGCTGGGCGCCGGCCCGGCGCCGCTTGATCTGGCGCAGGGCTGGCACCTGACCGAGGCCGACGCGGACGAGTGAATCGCAACAGGGGCGACCGTGCGTCGCCCGCGTTGCGTGCGCCGGCTCAGCCCGCGACGATGAAGCGCTGACTGTCGTCCATGAAGGCCTTCTCGCCGAAGCCGCCTTCGTGCGAACCGAACGGCATCTGCGCACGCAGCTTCCACGACGCCGGCACGTTCCAGGCCGCACGCGCGGCCTCGTCCACCAGCGGGTTGTAGTGCTGCAGGCTGGCGCCGATGCCGGCATCGGTCAGCGCCATCCACACCGCGAACTGCGCCATGCCGCCCGACTGCTCGGACCACACCGGGAAGTTGTCCGCGTACAGCGCGAATTTCTCCTGCAGGCCCTTCACCACGTCCTGGTCCTCGTAGAACAGCACCGTGCCCGCGCCGGCGGCGAAGCTGTCCAGCTTGGCGGCGGTCTGCGCGAAAGCCTCGGCCGGCACGACCTTGGCGAGCGCCTGCTTGGCCAGCTCCCAGAACTTCACGCTCTGCTCGCCGAACAGGATCACCGCGCGCGAGCTCTGCGAGTTGAACGACGACGGCGTGTGCTTGATCGCCTGCTGGATGAGGCTGTTCAGGGCGTCCTTGTCCATGCCCACGTTGCGGCCCAGCGCGTACTGGGTGCGGCGCTTCTTGAGGCGTTCGATCACGGCGTAGCTCATGGGGATTCCTCCGAAAAAAGTAAGCCGAACCCGCGGAACGGCGGGCGTTCCGGTCTTGTGCATGCGTTCGGGATGGCGCTCATGGTGGGCGCGTTGCGCCGCGACGGGTAGCCGGCAATTCGTGGTTACAGCGTTTCTTCAGGGAAACGTTGCCCGGTCAGCGCTGGCAGCGCGGGCACCAGAACGTGGAACGCTGCCCCAGCACGGCCTGGCGGATCGCCGCGCCGCAGACCTTGCATGGCTCGCCCGCGCGGCCGTAGACCATCAACTCGCGGAAGAAATAGCCGGGCGCGCCGTCGGGAGCGAGGAAGTCGCGCAGCGTGGTGCCGCCGCGCTCGATCGCATACGCGAGGATGCGTTTCACCTCGGCGGCGAGCCGCGCGTAGCGTGCGCGCGACACGCTGCCGGCTTCGCGGCGCGGATCGATGCCGGCGGCGAACAACGCCTCGCTGGCGTAGATGTTGCCCACGCCCACCACCACCGCGTTGTCCATCAGGAACAACTTCACCGCCGCGTGGCGGCCGCGCGAGCGCCGCCACAGCAGATCGCCGTCGAACGCCTCGGTGAGCGGCTCGGGGCCGAGCTGGGCGAGCAGTTGGTGGGTGGCGCCGGGCGGCTGCCACAGCAGGCAGCCGAAGCGGCGCGGATCGGTGAAGCGCAGCACGCGCGCGCCCTCGTGCGCGCCGCGCGCCAGCGCGATGTCCACGTGGTCGTGCGGGCCGAGCGGCGCATCGGGCGGCAGCACGCGCAGCATGCCGCTCATGCCCAGGTGCAGCAGCGCGCTGCCGACCTCGGTGTGCAGCAGCAGGTATTTCGCGCGCCGCTCCACCGCCTCGATGCGCTGGCCGGGCAGCAGCTCGGTGATCTCGCGCGGAATCGGCCAGCGCAGGTCGGCGCGGCGCAGCGTCACCGCCGTCACGCGCCGGCCGACCACGTGCGGGGCGATGCCGCGGCGGGTGGTTTCGACTTCGGGGAGTTCGGGCATGACGGGGCTTTGTTGTTTTGTGCTGGCGCATGCTAGCGGGTTGCTGCATGCGGGGATGCGTTTGAGTTGTGCTCTCGCCAGGTTCAAAGCGGTTTCTGCCGCAAGGAACAAAGCGGTTTCGAGCCGCTGCCGCGGCCCGAGCTACTTTCTCTTTGCGTGCCCAAAGAGAAAGTAGCCAAAGAGAAAGGGCACCCCGCGGCGACGCTTTCCGTCCATCCATGGACGGAAAGTGCGTGAGCCGTGGCCGGGCTTTTCGGCCGGGCATCCTGCCCGGTCGAAAAGGCGAGTCCATCCATGGCCTCGCCCGCTGCGCGGCCTTCTCGTCCCCGTCTCACCGCCGCCGAGGGGCCCCGGAGAAGCAGGCGCGCATCGTGCGCGCCAGAAGCAAAGGCAAAAGCCACGGCGCCGCAAACTTGCGGCGCTGTTGCTCTTTTGAAGAGTGCGCGCTGGGAGCGCGCTGCTCTACCCGGGGCCCCTATGGCGCGGCGGGCGGGTGGAGGAAAGTCCGCAGGATGGCTCGCAGGGATGCGAGCCAGTTTTTCGCCGGGACAGGAGTCCCGTCGAAAAACCCCGGAACCCGCCCGCGTACCCGCAGGGCAGGATGCCCGGAGGGCGCGCCATCGGGGTGCCATTTCTCTTTGGTTCCTTTCTCTTTGGGCAAGCAAAGAGAAAGGAACTCGGGCGCCGGCAGGCGCTCGAAACTGCTTTGTTCCTTGCGAAAGCACCAGAGCAAAAGCCCCTCTCCCCAACCCCTCTCCCGCAAGCGGGAGAGGGGAAATGCACGCTGCGATAGGCGAGCCAGCGAAGGGCGAAGAAAGAGCAGCCCGCAATCAACGCAACTCGACGTGCTCCGACGTCGCCGCCTCCCGCGGCATGAACCGCAGCGACACCAGCGCCACGCGCTCGCCCATCCCCACATAACACTGCGGCCCGGTAGCCGACATCGCGCCGAAGACAAGGCGCTGGCCATCGAGCGTGAGCACGGCCTGTGGTGGATCAAGGCCGATCTTCGCGGCATCGAAGTCGCTGGCGGCGCGCCATTGCAGCACGGGAGCGGCGGCGGCATCGGTGAGCGTGGCGAGGTAGCGGTCGTCGGCGCGCTGGCCGTCGGCGCGCCACCAGTGGCCGTCGCGTTTCGCGTAGTGCGCGGCGGGGGCGTCGCCGAGTTGCAGGGTCACCTGCGTGATCGCCGCGGGATCGAGCGCGAGCAGGGCGCCTGGCACGGCGCGTGCGTCGCGCTGCCATTGCCACAGCGCCAGCGCGGTCAGCGCGGCGACGCCGAGCAGAAGCAGCAGACGCGAGCGGGCGGAGCGCTTCATGCGCGGCGACGGCGCCAGGTCAGCAGTCCGCCGACGATGAGCAGCAGCAGCGGCAGCACCACCATGAAGCCGAGGCTGGCGAGGTTGAGTTCGCGCTGGCCGATGCGCAGCACGCGGTCGGGCACGCCGTTGCGGGGCAGGTCGACCAGCGCGTCGTCGCCGAGCAGCCAGTTGAAGATGCGTTCGCCCAGCGCGCGGTTGCCGCCTTCGCCGAGGTAGGCGTTGGAGAGGAAGTCGCCGTCGCCGATCACCACCGCGCGCTGCTCGCGCTTGTCGGGGCTGGGCGAGAGCCGGCTCAGGGTGAGGCCGAAGTCCAGCGGGCCCTTGAACTCGCCGGCCGCGGCGTCGTAGCGGATCGCGGACGGGTGCGCGTTGTCGATCGGGTGGAACTCGGTCCAGCTCTGCGTGCTGGAGCGCAGCAGCGGCGTCACCGTCCAGTCGCCCGCGCCGGTGCGCGCCAGCGCGGCCACCTGCGGGAAGCGTGTGGCGAGCGTGAAGCCGCGGGTGACCGGGTTGGGTGGATACATGGCGACGGCGAGCAGGCGCGGATCGCCGAGGCCCAGTGCCGCGCCGCCGCCGTCCACCAGCACGCCCGGCAGCACCTGGATGCCCAGCGCTTGCGCCAGCGGATCGAGGCCGAGCCCATCGTTCGCCGGGTCGCGCAGCCACAGCAGGTTGCCGCCGTCCTGCACGTAGGTCACCAGCGCCTGCACCGCGCCGGCGGGCAGCGCCACGGTGGGGCTGGCCAGCACCACGAGGTCGGTGCCCTGCGGCACCGCGGCGGCCTGGGCGAAGCTCAGCGGCACCGCGCGCAGGCCGCTCTGCGCGAGCTGGCCCATCAGCATGCCGAGGTCGGCGTTGCCCTTGCCGGCGGGCAGGCGTTCGCCGTCGCCGGTGACGAAGGCCACGATGCGGTCGTTGCCGCGCATCAAGCGCTCCAGCGCGTTCGTCACGCTGGCTTCGGACAGTTCGGTGAGCCGCTGCTGGTGGCCGTGGTAGTCGAGGATCAGTTCGCCGTCCACGGCTATGCCCAGCTCGCGCATCTTCGCCGGGTCCTGCTGCGGATCGACGAAGCGCAGGCCGAGATCGGGCTTCGCCCGCCGGTAGCGCGCGAGGAAGCCCGCCACCTGCGCGCGCAGGTCGCCCTGCGGGCTCGCGTAGCTGGTGATCTCCACCGGGCCGTCCAGCTTCGCCAGCACCGCGCGGCTCTGCGACGACAGGCCCAGGCGGCCGTTCGCGGTCCAGTCGGCAACGCGCGCGTAGCGCGTGCCGAGGTAACCGAGCGCGCCGGCACCGAGCAGGATCAGCAGCGCGAACAACCAGCCGTCGAGGCGACGCATCAGCCGCGCTCCCGTTCGGCCGCGAGCCGGCGCGTGGCCAGCGCGAGGCACGCCGCAATCAGCAGCACGAACCACAGCACGTCGGCGCTGGAAACCAGGCCGCGCAGCAGGTTCTGCTCGTGCGTGCTCATCGCGAGCCAGTTGATGACGCCGTTGTCGACGCCGGCCAGCTGCGCGCCGAGGTTCGCCGTCCACAGCGCCAGCCCCAGCAGCAGGGCCAGCACGGCGGCGATCGCCGGATGCGCGGTGAAGGCGGACGCCGCCACCGCAAGCGCCGCGAGCGCCGCGAGCATCAGGGCGATGCCCAGCGCGGCGGCGGCGAGCTTGCCCCAGTCCGGCGTGGTGGCGTGCGCCAGCGACAGCGGCATGGCGAGGGTGAGCAGCAGCCACGCCAGCAGCCACAGCAGCACGGCGGCGTACTTGCCCAGCACGATGCGCGAGGCGGGCAGGCCCGCCGAGAACAGCAGCGGCAGGCTGCCGTCGCGCCGCTCGCCGGCGAGGCTGGACATCGCCAGCAGCGGCACCACGAGGAAGGCCAGCTGCGCCAGTTGGCCCAGCAGCGGCACGGCCACCAAGTCCACGTAGCCGGGGCTGTCCGCCAGCGCCGCGCGCTGCACCTGGCTGGCGAGGAAACTGCCCAGCAGCAGGGTGAAATTCCAGCCCAGCCAGGCCAGGCTCAAGGCCAGCAGCACCCAAGCCAGCGGGCGCAGCCACAGCCGGTGGCTTTCCAGTCGGAACATCGCGAGGAAACTCATGCGGCGCGTGCCTGCATGGCGATCTCGAAGAAGCGCCGCTCCAGCGCGGCATGGCCGTCGGCGCGCAGCGCGCCTTCGTGACGCAGGCGGCCCTCGTGCAGGATCGCCACGCGGTCGCACACCGCGGTGACCTCGACCAGCACGTGGGTGGACAGGATCACCGCGGTGCCCGCGGCGGCCTGCTCGCGGATCAGGCCGCGCAGCGCGGCGACCTGCACCGGGTCGAGCGCGTTCGCCGGTTCGTCCAGCACCAGCAGGGCGGGGCGATGCAGCAGCGCGCAGGCCAGGCCCAGGCGCTGGCGCTGGCCCTGCGACAGCACGCCCGCCAGCCGGCGCGCCAGCGGCTGCAGTTCCAGCCGCTCGACGACGACGGCGCGCGCCGCGCGCAATTCGGCGGCGCGCAGGCCGCGCAGGCGGCCGTGGGCGTCCAGGTGCTCGGCCACGGTCAGTTCCGGCCACACCGGCGCGCGTTCGGGCAGCCAGCCGATCAGCCGGCGCGCCAGCTCCGGCCGTTCCAGGAAGTCTTCGCCCTGCAGGCGGATCCCGCCGCTGTCGGGCCGCAGCGCGCCCGCGATCATCGCCAGCGTGGTGGACTTGCCGGCGCCGTTGACGCCCAGCAGGCCCAGCACCTGGCCCGGCGCCAGCGCCAGGCTCAGCTCCTGCACGGCCGCGCGCCCGGCGCGGCGGCGGGAGACGCGATCGAGTTGCAGCACGGGCGGCGCGGCGGAATGGGCGTCGGTCATTGTGCGATTGTCGATGCGACCCCATCTCCCATACAACCGGTGGCGGTCACAGCGGCGCACCGTGAACCGGCGTTGCTGTTTAACGAAAGCGCAAGTGTCCGCGCCGTATCATGAAAAACCGCTGTGCCAACATGCTGGCGGGTACGGCAAACCCTCGCCTAGACTGCCCCACGACCTCGTCCGAGTCCCGATCCGATGCTCGATTCCGTGCTGAATTTCCTGGCCAACGGCCTCACCCATGCCGGTTGGGTGGGCATGCTGGTCTACCTACTGGTGGTGACCCAGCTCACCATCTTCACGGTGACGCTGTACCTGCACCGCAGCCAGACTCACCGCGGCGTGGATTTCCATCCCGCGCTGGCGCACTTCTTCCGTTTCTGGGGCTGGCTCAGCACCGGCATGGTCACCCGCGAGTGGGTGGCGGTGCACCGCAAGCACCACGCCAAGGTGGAGACCGAGGAAGATCCGCACAGCCCGGTGATCTACGGCATCAGCAAGGTGTTCTGGGACGGCGTGTCGCTGTACCGCGACGCCTGCCACAACAAGGCCGACATGCAGCAGTACGGCCGCGGCACGCCGGACGACTGGGTCGAGCACAAGGTCTACGGCGCGCATCCCTACTGGGGCCCGGCGCTGATGGCGGTGATCGACATCGCGCTGTTCGGCGTGATCGGTGCGGCGATCTGGGCGGTGCAGATGATCTGGATCCCGTTCTGGGCCGCCGGCTTCGTCAACGGCATCGGCCACTGGGCCGGCTACCGCAACTTCGAGAGCGCCGACACCTCGCGCAACCTGCTGCCGTGGGGTTTCTGGATCGGCGGCGAGGAGCTGCACAACAACCACCACGCCTTCCCCAGCTCGGCGAAGTTCGCGCTGCGCAAGTGGGAGTTCGACATCGGCTGGGCGGCGATCTGCGCGCTGCGCGCCGTGGGCCTGGCCAAGGTGCTGCGCGTGGCGCCCACGCTGGACGTGCGCCCCAACGTGCCGCTGCCCGACGCCGAGACGCTGAAGGCGCTGCTCACCCACCGCTTCCAGGCGATGACCGACTACTACCGCAACGTGATCGTGCCCACCCTGCGCGAGGAAGCCGCGCACGCCGGCGAGAGCATCAAGTCGGTGCCGCGCCGCCTGCGCCGCGCGCTGGCCGACAACGGCCGCTGGCTGGACAGCGACGGCAGCAGCAAGCTGCAGGCCGTGCTGGCCAAGCGCCCCACGCTGAAGACGGTGTGCGAGTTCCGCAACCGCCTCGCCGCCCTGCTGGAGCAGCGCGGCGCCGAGCAGGCGCTGAAGGGCCTGCAGCAGTGGATTGCCGAGGCCGAGCAGAGCGGCATCCGCGTGCTGCAGGAGTTCGCGGCCCGGCTCAAGGGCTACGCGGTCGCCGCCTGATTCGCGCCGCAAGCTTGCAAACGGAAAGCCCGCCGAATGGCGGGCTTTCCGTTTGCGGGTATCGCCCGTCGTAGGAGCGCACCCTGTGCGCGATCGCTTTTCGCTCCGATCAGGCGTCAGAGCGATCGCGCACAGGGTGCGCTCCTACGGGCGCGATGTGCAGGCGTGAGATGGCATCAGAGCTGCCCCGGCCCCTTGCGCAGCCAGCGGTCGATCAACGCCTTCTCGTAGCGCAGGCTGTCGCTGCCCGGGGTGTTGACGCTGCCGGTCATGAAGGCCGGGTCGCGCAGCTTGCGCATGCCCTCGCGGATGACCTTGCCATTCGCATCGAGCAGGCGGAAGCGCAGGTCGATGCGCGGCGGGTAGACGTCCTTGATGATGCGCACCTCGCGCAGCGTGCCGTGGCGCCAAGGCTCGAAGTTGCCCGCGCGGTCGATGTCGGTCACGACGATGTCGAGATGCTCGCCCGGCAGCAGCATCTTGCCGGCGCGGTTCTCCATGTAGGCCTGCAGCACCTTCAGGTAATCGTCGTCGGCAAGCTGGGGCGCCAGCGCGCGCACTTTGCGGGTCTCGGTGAAGTTCTCGGGGTGGTCGTAGCTGACGGTGACGTTCGTGGGTGCGGTTGGAGTCGCTGTGCTCGCTGGCGTTGCGGCCAGGGTCGGGAGGGCGAGCAGGGCGGCGAGCAGGATGAACGGGGTAATCCGGCGGGTCATGGTGGGTTCCTCCGGCGAGTGCGGGCGTCGTTGCCCGGATACCCAACGATAACGCTGCTGCGTCGTGGTGGTGTACGGAACTGGTCAGTCGCGGGCAAGAAAAAACCCGCCTTGCGGCGGGTTTTTTCGAAGGCACTGGACCCCGGCCTGCGCCGGGGTGAGCAACGATGCTCCAAGCGCAAGGCGCTTGGAGCGTTGCTCACTTGATCTTGCCTTCCTTGTAGATCACGTGCTTGCGCACGACCGGATCGTACTTCTTGAACTCGAACTTTTCCGGCGTGTTCTTCTTGTTCTTCTGCGTGGTGTAGAAGTGGCCGGTACCGGCCGAAGAAATCAGGCGGATCTTGTCGTTTGCACCCTTGGCCATGACTGTTCTCCTTAGACCTTCTCACCGCGGGCACGCAGCTCGGCGATCACGGCCTCGATGCCCTTCTTGTCGATGGTACGCAGCGCGTGGTTGGAAACGCGCAGCTTGACCCAGCGGTTTTCGCTGGCGACCCAGAAGCGGCGCTCGTGCAGGTTCGGCAACCAGCGGCGACGGGTCTTGTTGTTGGCGTGCGAGACGTTGTTGCCGGTCTGCACACCCTTTCCGGTGACTTGGCAAATGCGGGCCATGATGAGCTCCGTGGTGTTCTGTCGATCGCCCGTTGGCCAGGGCGACATCGGCCCAGCGGCGCCATGCGCCACGCGATGCTGGAGGGTGTTGCGCCTGCCTCGCCGCAAGGCCCGCATCGCGTGGCGGGCGCCCCGAACGGGTCGGGTCGGTACTGGCAAGCCGCGCATTATCCTGCAGAAACAGGCCTGTGCGCAATCCTGCCGGCCGGGCGGCGTCTTGCCGCGTATGCACTGGGCCGGCAGGTATGAAACAATCAGCCTCTTTTGACGCCAGACCGACTAGAGGGATTCCCATGGCAGAAGTCATCGCCAACGGCCAGGCCAGCGCGCAGGGCAACCCGCCGCAGCTGGTGCTGCAGAAGATCTACGTGAAGGATGTTTCCTTCGAGGTGCCGGGCGCGCCGCAGATCTTCCAGGAGTTCTCCGGCGAGAGCGACCAGACCGCGCCGCAGGTGCAGCTGAACCTGGGCCACAAGGCCATGGACCTGGGCAACGACCTGTACGAAGTGGTGCTCAGCGTCACCCTCACCTGCACGCTGGGCGAGCGCACCGCCTACCTCGCCGAGGTGGAGCAGGCCGGCCTGTTCGGCATCGCCGGCTTCAGCGACGAGGACCGCGCCGGGGTGATCGGCAGCTACTGCCCGAACCTGCTGTTCCCGTACGCGCGCCAGGTGATCTCCTCGATGGTGCTGGAGGGCGGTTTCCCGCCGTTCCTGCTGCAGCCGATCAACTTCGACGCCCTCTACGCCGAGCAGATGCGCCGCATGGCCGGCGGCGGGGACGCACCGGCCCAGCTCAACAGCTAAGCCCGGCGCATGACGTCGTTCCCAACCCTGGCGGTACTCGGTGCCGGTTCCTGGGGTACCGCGTTGGCCGCGCTGATCGCACGCAACGGCGTGCCGACCAAGCTGTGGGGCCGCGACCCGGCCGCGCTGGCGGCGATGGCCGCGGCGCGCTGCAACCAGCGCTACCTGCCGGGCATCGAGCTGCCGGCCTCGCTGGCCTACGAGCCCGACCTCGCCGCCGCCGTGCGCGGCGCCGAGGTGGTGCTGCTGGTGGTGCCCAGCCATGCGTTCGCCGCGATGCTGGACGACGTGGCGCCGCTCTTGGCCCCCGGCGCCACGCTGGCCTGGGCCACCAAGGGCTTCGAGCCGGGCACCGGCCGCTTCCTGCATGAGCTGGTGGCGCAACGCTTGCCGGGGCATCCGGCGGCGGTGGTCACCGGGCCTTCGTTCGCCAAGGAAGTGGCAGCCGGCCTGCCCAGCGCGGTCACCGTGCATTCGGAAGACACCGCCTGCGCACAGCGCCTCGCCCAGCTGCTGCACGCGCCGAACCTGCGCGCCTACACCGGCGGCGACATGCTGGGCGCGGAACTCGGCGGCGCGATGAAGAACGTGCTGGCGGTGGCCACCGGCATCGCCGACGGCATGAACCTGGGCCTGAACGCCCGCGCCGGCCTGATCACCCGCGGCATGAACGAGATGCTGCGCCTCGGCGTGGCGCTGGGCGCGCGGCCGGAAACCCTGATCGGCCTGTCCGGCCTCGGCGACCTCGTGCTCACCTGCACCGGCGACCTCTCGCGCAACCGCCGGCTCGGCCTCGCGCTGGGCCAGGGCGTGGCGATCGACGAGGCGGTACGCCAGATCGGCCAGGTGGTGGAAAGCGTGCTCGCCGCCGACGAGGTGGCGCGGCTGGCCGCCAAGCACGGCCTCGACCTGCCGATCAGCGCCGGCGTGCGCGCCGTGCTGCACGGCGAAGTCACCCCGGCCGAAGGGCTGAAGGCGCTGATGGCGCGCGCGCAGAAGCCGGAGTACCCGCACGGGTTGTTCGGCGACGCCTGAAAAATCTGCAGGAGTGAGTGAAGAGAAGTGAGTGGATAGAGAAAGCGACAGCGCGGCTTGCCCAGCTCTTCTCTCATTTCTCACTCCTCTTCACTCACTTCTCGCTTTCGCGCACAGGGTGCGCTCCTACCCCGATCCGCCTGCTAAGCTCGTCCCTTTGGTCGTCGCCACGGGGCGCATGCGCATGCAGCAACCGGACGGGAAACTCCACGCCACAGCGTCGCCCGACGGCCGCGACGAACGGCTGCCGCCGACCTGGCGACGCCTGCTGGAAGCGCCGCGGGCGCCGGCCGGCGACGACGCGGTGGTGCTGGGCTTCTTCCTGGAGGTGGTGCCGGAAGAAGGCGCGGCCTGGGCGCACCTGGAAGTGGCGCCGCTGCTGCTCACGGTGGCCGAGCACGGCCGCTATGTGCGCCCGGTGCCGCTGGACAGCCGGCACCTGGTGCAGGCGCCGTTGCCGCCGCACGAGCAGCGCCTCGCCGCCGCCGTGCTCGGCCTGCCGCAGAGTTTGCGCAAGGGTCGCAGCTACGCGCGGCTGGGCGGCCACGTGGGCGACGGCCTGCTGATCGAACTGCTGGATACCGCGCCGTGCTTCCTCGGCGGCCTCGCCGGCCTGCGCCTGTCGCGCGGCAAGGCGCATCCGCTCAACTGGCACTGGCAGCTGGAGCCGGACGGCAGCCAGCGCCTGCTGCCGCAGCTGCCGCACAGCCAGCGCCTGCTGCGCATCGACGGCCTGTGGTACCTCGACGCCGAGCACGCCACGCTCGGCCATCTGGAGGCCGCGCCGGAGGAAACCGACTGGCTGGAGCTGCCGCCGCTGAAGCACGACTACGGTCGCAGCCTCGCCGAGGCCCTGCCGGGCAGCCGGCTGGCCGCGCGCATCCCGCCGCCGCAGGTGTTCGACGAGCTGCAGCGCGCCGAGCTGGCGCCCAGGCCGGTGCTGAGCCTGCATGCGCTGACCCGCCACGCGCGCCTCGCCGCCGGCACCCCGCCGCTGGCCTGGGCGCGGCTCTCTTTCGACTACGCCGGCGAACGCCTGCCCGGCCGCGGCGGCGAGCCGCTGGTGCGCCGCGTGCGCAACGGCCAGCTGGTGGAGATCGCGCGCCGCCGCGCGGAAGAGCTCGCCACCATGGAGCAGCTCGAACGCATCGGCCTCACCCCCGCCGTGGACACCGAGGGCCTGCCCTGGGACATGGCCGACACCTTGCCCGACGACGCCTGGCTGTTTCCCGGCACCGGCCACGCCGGCGCGCTGGAGGTGAACACGCCCGCGCGCTGGCTGGCGCTGCGGCCCAAGCTCGAAGCCGAGGGCTTCGTGCTGGAGTACGCGCCCAGCTTCCCGTTCGAGGTGCTCGACGGCCCGGTGCGCTGGTACGGCAACGCGGTGGAGGACGCCGACGACCACGCCTTCGACCTGGAAATCGGCATCGAGCTGGAAGGCAAGCGCCACAACCTGCTGCCCGCGGTGGCGCAGGCGCTGGCCGAGCACCAGCTGAACCTCAGCCCCGCGCCGAACGAGCCGGAGGACGCGGTGTGGTACGCGCCGGTGGACGAACGCCGCCGCGTGCCGGTGCGGCTGAAGGAGCTGCGCGGCCTGCTGGCGCCGCTGGCCGAATACCTGGAGAAGCCGCGCAAGCAGCTGCACCTGCCGCGCGTGCAGGCGGGCCGGCTGGAGGAATTGGTCGAGGCGCTGCCGCGCGACGGCGCGCTGGAGGCGCCCGAAACGCTGCGCGGCTTCACCGCGCGCCTGCGCGACGCCGCCGAACGCGCCAGCGACGCGATCCCCGCCGGGCTCACGGTGGAACTGCGCCCCTACCAGCGCGAAGGCCTGCGCTGGTTGAACGCGCTGGCCGAGGCCGGCGTGGGCGGCGTGCTCGCCGACGACATGGGCCTGGGCAAGACCCTGCAGCTGATCACCCACCTGCTCGCGCTGAAGGAACGCGGCGCGCTCGAACAGCCCGCGCTGGTGGTGGTGCCTACCAGCCTGATCCCGAACTGGCAGGCCGAGATCGCGCGCTTCGCGCCCGCGCTCAAGGTGCTCACCCTGCACGGCCCGCAACGCGCCGACGCCTACGCCCAGCTCGGCGCGCAGGACATCGTGCTGACCAGCTACGCGCTCTTGCCGCGCGACGTGGTGCCGCTGCGCAAGCAACCGTTCGCGCTCACCGTGCTGGACGAGGCGCAGCAGGTGAAGAACCCGCGCACCCAGGCGCGCCGCGCCCTGCTCAGCCTGCGCACCCGCCGCCACGTCTGCCTCACCGGCACGCCGCTGGAGAATCATCTGGGCGAGCTGTGGTCGCAGGTGGACCTCGCCGTGCCCGGCCTGCTCGGCGACGAGAACGCGTTCCGCCGCTACTACCGCGTGCCGATCGAGAAGCAGCGCGACGAGGAATGCCAGGCCCGCCTCAACCGCCGGCTCGCGCCCTTCATCCTCCGCCGCACCAAGGCGCAGGTGGCCGCCGAACTGCCGCCGAAGACCGAGATCACCCGCCGCGTGGTGCTGGAAGGCCGCCAGCGCGAACTGTACGAAGGCCTGCGCCTGTCGCTGGCCGAGGAACTGCGCGAGGTGATCGCCCAGCGCGGCATCCAGCACAGCGGCATCGTGGTGCTGGACGCGCTGCTCAAGCTGCGCCAGGTCTGCTGCGACCCGCGCCTGGTCAAGCTGGAGGCTGCGCGTGGCGTGCACGGCTCGGCCAAGTTCGAACTCTTGATGGACATGCTGCCGCCGCTGCTCGACGAAGGCCGCAAGGTGCTGCTGTTCTCGCAGTTCACCGGCATGCTCAAGCTGATCGCGCACGAGCTGGACCGCCGCCGCATCCCCTACGTCACCCTCACCGGCGAAACGCGCGACCGCGCCACCCCGGTGCAGCAGTTCCAGCAGGGCGAAGTGCCGCTGTTCCTGCTCTCGCTGAAGGCCGGTGGCGTGGGCCTCAACCTCACCGCCGCCGACACCGTGATCCACTACGACCCGTGGTGGAACCCCGCCGCCGAGGCGCAGGCCAGCGACCGTGCCCACCGCATCGGCCAGGACAAGCCGGTGTTCGTGTTCCGCCTGATCACCGCCGGCACGGTGGAGGAACGCATCGAGGAACTGAAGGCGCGCAAGGCCGAACTTGCCGAAGCCGTGCTCGAAGGCGGCGGCAGCCGCGAGAAGCTCAGCTTCGACCAGGCCGACCTGGATGCGTTGTTGGCGCCGGGTTGAGGAAGATCGCCGCCAGGGCCACCGAAATCCCGATGCGTGCTGGCTGACGCGCGCTTGGTGCGCGTCGTTGGCCGGGCGTTCGGCAGGTTCGGAATGGACGGCTGCAGCGCCGTGGTCGCCGTCGCAAGGCATGGTCGACGGCCGGCTTTTGCGGCCTCGCGAACATGTACGGTACAATTCCGTACAACAGGAGAACGCCATGACCGCCGCAGCCCGCCTGGATTTGCGCCTCAACGCCACCGACAAGGCCCGTATCCACCGGGCCGCCGATTTGCGCGGCGTGCCGGTGTCGGCGTTCGTGCGCGATGCCGTGCTGCGGGAAGCCGAGAGTGTGATGGCGGCAGAGCTTGCCGTCATGCTTTCGCCCGCCGAATCGCGCCGCTTCCTTGCCGCGCTGGACAAGCCTTTCAAGCCCAATGCACGGCTGAAGAAGGCGATGGCCGACGCCGCCAAGTTGATCGGCTGACGTGGGCTTGCGCATCGCGCGGCTCGATCCGGCCCGGCACGACCGGGCCGGTTTCGACTGCGGGGAGCCCACGCTGAACCGCTATCTGCGCGAGCAGGCCGGCCAGCACCAGCGCGACGGCATCGCCACCACGCATGTGTTGATCGAGGAAGCCGATGCCGCCCGCATCCTCGGCTACTGCAGCCTTGCCGCGGCCCAGGTGAATCTGGTCGAGCTGCAGGCAAGCGACCGCAAACGCCTGCCGCACTACCCGGTGCCGGCCGTGCGCATGGCGCGCTTGGCCGTGGCGCTGGCGGAACAGGGCCACGGATACGGCAGCCTGCTGCTGGGCCATGCCGTGAACAGCAGCCTGCGATTGCGCGAGCAGCTTGGCGCGCGGCTGCTGGTGGTGGATGCGCTCGATGCGCGAGCGGCGGCGTTCTACCGCGCGCACGGGTTTCGCGAAACCACGACTGCGGCGCTGACCTTGTACCTCCCGCTGGGCAAGCGATGACCGCGTAGGCCCGCGCTGCCGCCCGCAGCCGGGCGTCGCGCAGGCAGCGGCCAGTCAGCCCGCTTCGGCAGTAACGGGTTCTTCCGCATCCGGCGCGAACTTGCCGTCCTCGGCCAGCTGCGCGAACAGGCCGCCCCGGCGGATCAGTTCGTCGAAGCGGCCTTGTTCCACCAAGCGGCCCTGGTCCAGCACGAGGATCAGGTCGGCGTTGCGCACGGTGGAGAGGCGGTGCGCGATCACGAAGGTGGTGCGGCCGCGGGTGAGCGCGTCGAGCGCGCGCTGGATGCGCGCCTCGGTGGCGTTGTCCAGCGCGCTGGTGGCTTCGTCCAGCACCAGGATGGGTGCATCCTTCAGCATCGCGCGGGCGATCGCGAGGCGCTGGCGTTCGCCGCCGGAGAGCGAGCGGCCACGTTCGGCGACCAGGGTTTCCAGCCCTTCCGGTTTGCGCGCGATGAAGGCGGCGGCCTCGGCGGCGGCGACGGCCTTCTCGATGTCCGCGAGGTCGGCGTCCGGCTTGCCCACGCGCAGGTTGTCGAGGATGGAGCGGTAGAACATGCCCGGGTCCTGGAACACCACGCCGATGTTCTGCCGCAGCGAATCGAGCGTGACGCTGCGGATGTCGTAGCCGTCGATGGTGATCGTGCCGCCGGACGGGTCGTAGGCGCGGTACAGCAGGCTGAGCGCGGTGCTCTTGCCCGCGCCGGTGGGGCCGACCAGCGCGATGGTGTCGCCCGGCGCGGCGCGGAAGCTCAGCTCGTGCAATGCCGGCTGCACCGGGTCGTAGCCGAAGCTGACCCGGTCGAACACCACCTCGCCGCGCACGCGCGGCAGCGCGGCCGCTGCGGGCGCGTCGACGATGCTCGGGCGCGCGTCCAGCACGGCGAAGAAATCCCGCAGCGACTGGGTCTGGAAGAACAGGCCGGAGAGGAAGCTGGCGAACTGCTCCAGCCGGCCGATCAGCATCATCGCGAAGCCGACGAAGCTGACGATGCCGCCCACCGTGATCTCGCCGCGGGCGTGCAGCGCGGCGCCGAGCGCGAAGATCGCCACGATGGTCAGCGTGCTCGCCGCGCGGTTCAGCACCGACAGGATCGCCCAGCCGCGCAGCACCGGATACTGCGCGGCCAGCACCCGCGCCATCATCGCCTTCAGCGCGGCGGTTTCGTTGCGGAGCCGGGTGAAGCTCTGCACCACGCCGACGTTGCCGAACACGTCGCCGGCGCGCGTGGCGATTTCGTGGTGCAGCTCCTCCACCTCGCCCTGCGCCGCATGCGTGCGCCGCACCGTGACCGCGTTGGAGATCGCGAACACGAGCATCAGCGCGATCATCAGCAGCGCCAGCTTCCAGTTCATCGACAGCGCCACCGGCACCATCACCAGGATCGCCAGCAAGGTGGTGAGGTGTTCGCGGAAGAAGCTCAGCCACAGGTTGAACAGGTTGCCGACGCCGTTGTTCATGATGCGGGCGAGGCGGCCGGTGTGGTATTCGCCGTGGAAGGCCAGCGGCAGCGCGGCGGCATGCTCGAAGAACGCCGCGATGGCGGCCAGCCGGCGCCGGTGCGCGAGGCGGTCCGCGTGCAGCGAGGCCCACACCGCCGCCACCACGCCGCCGAAACCGACCAGCGCCCACAGCGCGATCAGCCTCGGCGCATCGCCGGCAGGCGTGGCGGCGAGCGCATCCACCACGCGGCCGAACAGCACAGGCTCCACGAAGTACACGCCGGCCAGCGCGAGGTTGGCCAGCGTCAGCGCGATCGCCAGCCTGCGCTCGGGAGCGAGCAGGGCGAGCACGCGCACATAGAGTCGCAGGATGGACATGGGCGGAGATTTCCTGGTGTTCCTGAGTGAATCCCTCTCCCCTCGGGAGAGGGTGGCGGCAGCCGGGTGAGGGTACGGGCGAAGCGAGGCGCTGCGGCGATACCGAACCCTCTCCCCCAACCCCTCTTCCTCGCTCATCAAATCAGGGCCATCCATGGCCCTTCTTCGCGTCCGAAGGGAGAGGGGAGCAAGGCGCTCAACTGCGCGCCGCCACCTCGTCGATGCGCTTCAGCATGTCGGCGGGATCCTCGTACACGCGGAACGCGCCGGCGCGGTTGAGCTCGTCCTCGCCGTAGCCGCCGCTGAGCAGGCCCACGCCGAGCGCGCGGGCGCGCTGCGCGGCGAGCATGTCCCACACGCTGTCGCCGACCACCATCGACTGGTGGATGTCCACGCCCAGCCGCGCGGCGGCGGCGAGGAACAGGTCGGGGTCGGGCTTGGCGTGGCGTACCTGGTCGCGGGTCACCACCGGCACCTTGGCCGGATCGACGCCCAGCGCCTCGAGGTTGTGGATCGCGGTGCGCAGCTGGCCGCTGGTGGCGATCGCCCAGGGGATCTCCTGCGCGCTGAGGTGGGCCAGCAGTTCGCGCGCGCCGGGCAGCGGCTTCACCGCGCCCTGCGCGTGCTGGCGATTGAACGCGGCGGCGTGCGCGTCGTACAGGCGCTGGCGGCGTTCCTCGCCGATCGCCTGCCCGGTTTCGCGCAGCAGCATGTTCGTGAACAGGCCACCGCTCATGCCGATGCGGCGGTGGATGCGCCACACCGAGAGGTCGATGCCCTCGGAATCCAGCGCCTCCTTCCACGCCAGCACGTGCTGGTAGACGCTGTCGACGAGCGTACCGTCGAGGTCGAACAGGAAGGCGGTGTCGCGGCGTGGCATGACGGGTCCGTGGCTGAGTCGGTACGGGCAGGCGTTTTATTGAAGAGTGCGGCCAAGGATGGCCGCCCGTTTGATTCTAGCGATCAGGGATGATCGCAAGGGTCTTTGAAGAGTGCGGCCAGGGATGGCCGCCCGTTTGATTCCAGCGATCAGGGATGATCGCAAGGGTCTCTGAAGAGTGCGGCCAACGATGGCCGCCCGTTTGATTCTTGCGATCAGGGATGATCGCAAACAAGACTGCGCCCCATGGCGCGCAGCGCGATCGCCGCGGCGCCCAGCAGGCCGGGTTCCGGATGCACGATCGCCAGCGTGGGCACGCGTTCCATCGTCTCGCGGAAACGGCCCTTGGCCTCGAAGCGCTCGCGGAAGCCGCCGTGGTGCAGCCACGGCAGCAGGAACGGCAGCACGCCGCCGGTGAGGTAGACGCCGTCCCAGCCGCCCAGGGTCAGCACCAGGTCGCCGGCCACGCTGCCGAAGATGCCGGCCAGCGTCTCCACCGTGCGCACGCACAAGGGGTCGCTGCCGTTTTCGGCGCGCGCGGTGATGTCCTCGGGCGTGTACTCCTCGGCCGGCTGGTCGGCGATGTCGGCGAGCGCGAGGTAGAGGTTCACCAGGCCGTTGCCGCAGATCATGCGCTCGTTGGAAACGCGGCCGAAGCGCGCGTTGAGCCGGTGCAGGATCTCCACGTCCTCCGTGGTGTGCGCGGCGAAGCCGGCGTGGCCGCCCTCGGTTTCCAGCACGATCCACTGGCCGTCGCGCCACAACAGGCCGGCCACGCCCAGGCCGGTGCCCGGGCCCATCACCACGAAGGTCTGCGCGCGCGGCTGGTGCAGCGCGGGCGCGCCCAGCGCGCCCACCGGGACCAGCGCGTCGGCGGCCAGCAGCGGCACCGCCATGCTCTGCGCGGCGAAGTCGTTGACCAGCCGCACCGAGGCCATGCCCAGTTTGGCTTGCAGCACGTGCGCCACGATCGCCCAGGGGTTGTTGGTGACCTTCACCGTTTCGCCCTCGGCGATGCGTCCCGCGGCGGCGATCACGGCGTGCTGCGCGCGCTCGCCGGTGTCGGCGAAATACTGCTGCGCGGCGTCGGCGAGCGAGGCGAAGTCCTTGACCCGGTAGCGGCGCACGCTGTCCAGGCGCAGCGGCGCGGCGACGGTGTCGCCGGCCAGCGCGAAGCGCACGTTGGTGCCGCCCAGGTCGGCGAGCAGGGTGGAGGTGTTACCGTCGGACATCGGGACAGCCTGTGGCAGTGCACAAGGGCCTTAGCGTGCCTCGACATGCCGGTGTCCGTCCACTGTGTGCATACGTATGGAACGCGGATGGCGGATCAGGCGTGTCCGTGCTTGGGGTGGTGATGCTTGTGCTTGCCCGGGCCCGGCGATGGCGAGCCGGCCGCGGGCGGGCTCTGCGCCGCCAGAGCGGCGAGCAGCGCTTGGCCGTTCGGGCTGCCCAGCCCGGTGCAGGCGTCCCAGCCGCTGCCCGCGGCGTAGGCGCCGTTGTCGCCCTGGGTGATGTCGCGGAAGGCGGATTCGCCGAAGCCGTACAGCGCGGCGTGCACGTCGCCCACCGCGCGCCCCAGCGACTGGTTGCAGCGCGCCAGCAGCGCCGCCCACAGCGGCGCCACCGCGCTGGTGCCGCCGATCACCTCGTCCGCTCCATCCACACGCACCTGGTAGCCGGTGAGCGGATCGGCGTCGCCGGCCACGTCGGGCACGCCGCGGCCGGCGTAGCCGTTCGGCGCCGGCGGCACGCCCGCGCCCTGCTGCCACGTGGGCAGCGCGTAGTCGGCGCTGACTCCGCCGCCGGTGGCGCCTTCGTTCGAGGCGGTCTCGTTCCACACCACCTCGCTGGTGATCGTGCTGGCGCTGGAGCTCAGCGTGGTGCCGCCGCAGGCCAGCGCATACGGGCTCGACGCGGGGAAGTCCACGTGCGGCTGGCCGTCGCTCTCGCCGTCGCTGGAGCCGCTGTCGCCCGCGGCCGAGGTCACCGTGACGCCGAGCGCGGCGGCGTCTTCCAGCGCGGTCTGCATCGCGGCGAGCGAGGACGCGCTCCAGCTGTCCTCCGGCCCGCCCCAGCTGATCGAGATCACCGACGGCTTGCGCGTGGCGTCGTGCGCGGCCTGCGAGATCGCCTCGTAGAAACCCTGGTCGGTGTTCGGCGCGAAGTACACCGCGATCGTCGCGCCCGGCGCCAGCGCGCCCACCATCTCGATGTCCAGCATCACCTCCGCGTCGGCCGCGCCGCCGGGGCGGTTCTTGCCGCCGGCCACCGACACCGAGCTCACCGTGGGCGCCGGCGAGATGCCCAGCGCGGCGAAGTAGGCGGCGAGGTCGGCCTTGCGGAAGCCGCCGCCCAGCTCGATCAGCGCCACGCACTGGCCGCTGCCGTCGGTGTTCGGCGGGAAGTTGTAGAGCTGCCCCACCTGCGGCGGCGTGTAGGTCTGGCTCGGCGACGAGAGCGCCTTGCGGAAATGCGGCTTCGCCACCGGGCGGCGGTCCAGCCCCAGCACCGCGATCACCGCCGGCGCCAGATCGGGCGGCAGCACCGGCGCCTGCGTGCAGCCGACCACGTAGCGGCGCTGCCCCGGCACCCGGTAACGCCCCAGTTGCACGCCGAATGCGCGTTGCAGCGCGGTCACCGTGCCGCGCAGATGCAGCACGCGCCGATGCATATCGCAGCCGGTCTCCTGCAAGCCGTGGCTGCGCGCGTGGCGGCGCAGGCGTTCGATATCGGCCGGATCGGCGCCGCAGTGCTTGCCGAACTCGCCGCGTGGCCAGCGCGGCGCCTGCGGCCATGCGGCCGGAGTGGGGCGCTGGCCCATCCGCCGCAGCACCACGGTGACGTCGTGCGGCGCATCGCTGCGGTGCGGGCCGAGATAACGCGTGCCGGCCGGGAAGAAGTGCTCGGCGCGGACGTTGCGGCGCGATGATGCTTGGGACGATGGCATGCTCATGGTCGACTCCTCGCGGGCGGCTTCGATCGCCAGCCTGCGCCGATCGACGTATGCGCGACGTGGTGTGGATGTTGGCGGTTCATGCAGCGGGCTGCGGCAAACGGTCCGCACCGCGGGGTGCGCGCTTCCCCGGCGCTAAAATGGCCGGGATTCCGAACGAGATTCCGCCATGAGCTTCCCCGCGATCCGCCCCCGCCGCATGCGCCGCGACGCCTTCTCCCGCGCGCTGATGCGCGAGCACACCCTGCTGCCCAGCGACCTCATCATGGTGGCGTTCGTGATCGAGGGCGAAGGCCAGCGCGAGGCGGTGCCCTCGATGCCGGGCGTGGCGCGTCTTTCCATCGACGAACTGGTCAAGCTCGCCGGCGAATGCGTGCGCCTGGGCATCCCCGCGCTGGCGCTGTTCCCCTCGCCGGGGCAGGGCGTGAAAACCGAGGACGCGCGCGAGGCGTGGAACCCCGACAACCTCATGCACCGCGCCACCCGCGCGCTGAAAAAGGCGTATCCCGAGCTGGGCCTGATCGGCGACGTGGCGCTCGACCCCTACACCACCCACGGCCAGGACGGCCTGATCGATGCGACAGGCTACGTGATGAACGAGCCCACCGTGGAGGCGCTGGTGAAGATGGCGCTGGCCCAGGCCGACGCCGGCATGGACGTGGTGGCGCCCTCGGACATGATGGATGGCCGCGTGGGTGCGATCCGCGACGCGCTGGAAGCCGCCGGCCACATCCACACCCGCATCCTCGCCTATTCCGCGAAATACGCGTCCAGCTTCTACGGCCCGTTCCGCGACGCGGTGGGCTCCGCCGCCAACCTCGGCAAGGGCAACAAGCACACCTACCAGATGGACGTGGCGAACAGCGACGAGGCGCTGCGCGAAGTCGAACTCGATATCCAGGAAGGCGCCGACATGGTGATGGTGAAACCCGGCCTGCCCTACCTCGACGTGCTGCGCCGGGTGAAGGACGCGTTCGGCATGCCCACCTTCGTCTATCAGGTCAGCGGCGAGTACGCGATGCTCAAGGCCGCCGCGCAGAACGGCTGGCTGGACGAGAAAGCCGTGGTGCTGGAAACGCTCACCGCGTTCAAGCGCGCGGGCGCCGATGCGATCCTCAGCTATTACGCGGTGGATGCGGCGCGGTGGTTGCGCGGGGAGTAGGCGCGGCGCTGCCCGGAAAAATCCACGGTAGCGTCCTTTGCCGGTCCGATGCGCACCGCAGGATGAGCGCCTTGCTCGTCGACGAGGGGATCGCATGAAAGCGTGGGTCGCGATGCTGTGCGTGCTGGCCGCCTGTGCCGGCGCGCAGGCGAAGGCCGAGGTGTGGCAGCCCGTCGCCGGGCAGGTGCAGTTGCCGCTGTGGCCGGGCACGCCGCCCGATGCGCAGGCACTGCAGGGGCCGGAGGCCGCAAAACTGCGGACGGAACACCCGATCGCCGGCAAGCCCTGGCTGGCGGTGAGCAACGTCTCGCGCCCCACGCTGACGGTGCACGCGCCGCAGGGCAGGAACAGACGACGACACCTTGAAGCAAGAACGTGCCGGTCACCCACGACACGCCGCCCACCTTCCTGCTGCAGGCGGAAGACGACACCGTGGACGGCGTGAACCAGTCGCTGGTCTACTACGCCGCGCTGGCGAAGGCCCGCGTGCCGGCGGAGCTGCACATCTACGCGCACGGCGGCCACGCGTTCGGCCTGCGGCGCACGTCGCAGCCGATCACCGGGTGGCCCGATCTGGCCGAAGCGTGGCTGCGCACGATCGGCGTGCTGCCGCGTTGAAAAACGCGGCGATCAGCGCCCGCGCTTCGGCCCGGTCAAGCGGATCTCGTACAGCTTCGGCCAGCACTTGCCGGTGACGAACAGGCGGTCGTGCTGCGCGTCGTAAGCGATGCCGTTGAGCACGTCGTTTTCGGGATCGCCCAGCGTGTCCGCCGGCGGCACGAGGCCGGCGAGTTCGATCCAGCCCACCACCTTGCCGCTGGCGGGATCGATCCGCGCGATGCGCGTGGTGAGCCACACGTTCGCCCAGATCTGCCCCTTCACCCATTCCAGCTCGTTGATGTTCTGCAGCGGCTGGCCGTCGGCGGTGACCTCGATCTTGCCGGTCTGCTGCAGCGTGTCGGGATCGAGGATGCGGATGGTGGGCGTGCCGTCGCTCATGTAGAGGCGCGTGTCGTCGCGGGTCAGTGCCCAGCCTTCGCCGGGATAGGCGAAGCGCGCCTGCGGCTTCAGCGTGGCGAGGTCGTAAACGAAGCCCTCGTGGTTGCGCCAGCTGAGCTGGATCAATTTGTCCTTCCACGCCACGATGCCTTCGCCGTAGTCCGGCCACGGCGTGGGCGATTGCTGCAGCACCTTGCCGGTCTGCAGCTCCACCTTGCGCACGCTGGAGGCTCCCACCTGGCCGGTGCTCTCGTACAGATGGCCGTCGAGGTAGAACAGTCCTTCGGTGTAGGCCTGCGGGTCGTGGGGGTAGCTGTGTACCACGCGGTAGCCGTAGACGGGGATGGCGTCGCGGGCGTGGGCGGGCGCGACGGCGACGCAGAGCAGGGCGAACGCGAGGGTGGCGAGGGTTTTCATGCGGGCATGATCACATGGGAGGGGTGGCGCTTGGCAGCGCGGGCGTGGATGCGTTCACGCTCTTCTGTTTTTCCCCTCTCCCACTTGTGGGAGAGGGGTTGGGGGAGAGGGGCTCTTGCTCGTGCGCTGACGCAAGTTTCAAAGCGGTTTCGAGCCGCAAGCGACAAAGCGGTTTCGAGCGCCTGCCGGCGCCCGAGTTACTTCTCCTTTGCTTGTCCAAAGGAGAAGTAACCAAGAGGA
>OFTY01000110.1_pt1 | contig 91849 bp, 70 predicted proteins | sample 1775061 | NCBI WGS metagenome assembly OFTY01 (sample SAMN08195773, study PRJEB24354) | sludge metagenome | isolation source: sludge from phenol fed wastewater aerobic bioreactor B | place: India: Nagpur | collected 2016-09-16 | reverse complement strand
AGTTTCCCAAATTTTCCTGAATTGGGTTAACCAACTGTCAATCTCTTGCAGCTTTTTTGGATTAAAGTGGTAATAAATTTCTCTACCAGACTGCTCAGGTTTAATCAATTCGCATTCCTGTAATACTTTAATATGTTTTGATACTGCTTGCCGGCTCATATCAAATTTTTCAGCCAATGCATTTGGCGTTAAAGCTTGAATAGCAATTAAAGATAAAATAGTCCTACGCGTTGGGTCAGCTATGGCTTGGAATATGTCTTGTTTCATTTTGAAATATATAATTACGCAACTTTCTGGTTGCAAATATATGCGCAACTTATTAGTTGCACAAATTTATAGGCAATTATTTTTTTCGAGGTAAAATGTAGGGAAGTTCTAGTTGTTGCCGGAGGGAGCGTTACGATGACGCCAAACGATTGTATTAGAGATATTTAAAGTTAATACTTTCGCAAATACTGCCAAATCTGCCCGGCTTGCGAATGGGCTCAGAAATATTCTTATTTCACGGCAATTAGTTGTGTAATTTTCTGCGAGCTGTGATTCTCTACACTGAAATAGTTACCAATGAGAAAAAAAATAATCGAGCGATTGATCATCGGTCCCAGAGATATAGAAAGGTTACTTGTCGTAACTTTTTCTTACATTTAAAACAATGCAACAAAAACAGAATATATCTGCTGGCTATTTCACACTACTGGATCAGCATCTCCATGATCTCATCGATGGTACTGCAACAGAAATGCTGGAGTTAAATGATATTGCCAAAAAACTTTTTGTTTCGCATAAATACCTGATTGAACTCATCAAAGAAGAATATGGTCACCACCCTTGTCATTTTTACATTCAAAAGATCCTGGAGCGGGCTAATACCTTGCTAACGCAATCGGACCTGACAATAACTGAAATTGCATTAAGGTTAACCTACGATCCTTCCAACTTCAATAAGTTCTATAAAAAATATATGAAAATAACACCCGGACAATACAGAAAAAGATATTCACGTGCCGGGAAAAAACCGAAAAGTTCACCATAATCATCTCCTGCTTCCTGCTGACCTTTATTTCATTATTGAACTTAAAAGCTAGTGTTATGTCAAGAAATGATTTAAAAGGTAAAGTTGTCCTTATTGCAGGTGGCGCTAAAAATCTGGGAGGCTTATTAAGCAAAAACATCGCGGCCAAAGGCGCAAAAATTGCTATCCACTATAATAGCAACAGCACTAAGGCAGATGCGGAACAAACCCTGGCAGCAATCCAGAAAGCAGGTGGAGAAGCCTTCATCTTTCAGGCAGACCTGATCAAAACCGGCAACATTACGAGGCTATTCGATGAAACAATAAAGAAATACGGCAGTATCGATATTGCCATCAACACAGTAGGCAAGGTATTGAAAAAACCGTTTGTGGAAACCACAGAAGCTGAATACGACAGCATGTCTGATATCAATTCGAAAGTAGCCTATTTTTTCATTCAGGAAGCCGGGAAAAAACTCAATGAGCATGGTAAGATATGCACTATTGTTACTTCTTTGCTGGCTGCATTTACCGGCTACTATTCGACCTATGAAGGGATGAAAGCTCCGGTAGAACATTTTACCCGGGCGGCATCCAAAGAATTCGGCAATCGCGGTATCTCAGTCACAGCCGTTGCTCCAGGCCCAATGGACACCCCCTTCTTCTACGGTCAGGAATCCGAAGATGCAGTAGCCTATCATAAATCAGCTTCGGCACTGGGTGGATTGACTGATATCAAAGATATTGCTCCGCTGGTAGAATTCCTGGTAACTGATGGCTGGTGGATCACCGGGCAAACCATCTTTGCCAATGGCGGTTATACTACGAGGTAATTAGAAGCATCATAGCATAAAGGATCAGCCCTGGAAAGCTGATCCTTTTTAGGAAAATAGATTTACAATACAGGAAAGGGTAGTTTATTTTTCTTCTCTCCGTATAAATTAGAATTCCTGAATCGAAAATATATTTCAGCCAGTACATCAATCAATTGATGGGTTTTATTTTCGGCGACGGGATTTTTCTTGCATTCATTAGTCCTTTAACTTTCCTTCTCCAGCTTGATCTGGCTGCGGACCAGGTTTTGCTGTCTGGTAGTATTTCAATTCTGTCGGTGGAATGAGACGGCCGTCCAGGTAAAGATGAATAATTCAGGTTATCAAATTCCAACAATAAAGCTATATTATCGATCGGGCCCGGGTCATTATCTAAATCAAAAAGGCATTTATACTCTTCTTTATTGAAGGTTTTTGTTTTTTTCTCAAGTAGCTCCAATAATTGAGCGATAGGAATTTCATTCGTAATAAAGTCCAGATCATAAATATCTTTCTTGGCTTTTCTGCTGCTGTCACTGAGCAATTTCATCACGCCAATATCTGCAAGTGATAGAACCCTGATTTCATCATATATTTCTATGGGATTTAGAAATTGAATATTTTGAATTATTTCCACTTTAATATTCTTGCCTTGTGCGACAATTAACGCTCTTAAAAAACAATACTGATCTCCGGATTCAGCATTTATAATTTCACAGTACATTAATGCGCCCGCAAAGTTCTTTTTTAGTTCTTCTGTGATAATCTGGAAACCAGGTACTCCAACGATCCTGTTAGTAAATAAATCAATATCGTCAGAAATCCTGTGATAGAAGCGGAGGGCCAAACTCGTCCCTCATGCCAGTGCAAAATCATTAAGGGACTGAAGAGATTGAACCTGGATAATTAACTCACGGAGTTGTTTACTGACGGTTTCCAACACTTATTTTTTGCTGAATCTGTAAAAAACAGGAACGTTATATCTTTTAGCAACCAGTTCGCAAACTTCGTTGCTGATCAGTTCCTTTGTTGTCTTTAGCTGATCGACGATCTGAGTAGGCGTATAGAGGTATTCTAACTTTTGAATGTCATTATCAATAGTCTGTCTATTGGTCATATACAATGCCCTGGGAATAATGATGTCCTTGTCCCTTTCGGAATTCAAACGTTCATAGTTCATATCCCAAAACAAATGTTTTGGAAATAAGGTAGATATTTTTATTCGCTTAGACATTACTCAAGAATAATCATTTTTATCCATATCCATAAGCAGCCGCCCTTGTGCTATACGGTTCATTATCAACCGAATACCAGCCAACTTTTTCTTCGATCAAGCTACAGGAAATCGAAGGCTGGACAGAACGTAACCAACTGGCACTATATTCAATACCATATTCAGTCAACCTTTAGCGGTGGTCCAACCACCTGCATGTCGTGATCGGCGAACACTTTTGCAATCTCTTCTTTGGAAGGTGGGGCTGTCCATTTATCCGTAACTGCAAAAAAAGCTTCCATTTTACCCGCAGGCAAATAGGAAACGATCATTTTGCCGGTCTCGGTAAGCTGAACAAATGCGTGCGGAACTTGTCGGGGAAGGAAAATAGTATCGCCTTTCTTCATTTGAAACTTTTCTTCCCCAACCTGGAACAGGTATTCTCCGTCGATAACATAAAACCACTCGTCTTGCTTAGGATGAATGTGTAATGGAGGTCCTCCTTTGGGAGTTAACCCAGTCTGCTCAAAGACCGCAAGATCGTTATCGGTATCCTTGCCGGAAATTTTTATATCAAGCGTATTCAGGGTTACGCCTTTCATTTTGTAATGTATACCGAACCTTGCCTCACCTGCATTCACTTTAAAACCTTTATCCGGTCGCAAGGAAACCATTGATCTTAGTTTCGCAAATGCAAATCCCGGCAAGGCAGCCAGTGTAGCTAACATAAAATACCTTCTTTTCATGTTGTATGTCGATTAAGGATGATGAATTCGCGATCAAAGGTAAATGTCCACTAACTTCGCACCCATAAGGATCGGACCGACTACAAAAGTAGTCCAATTTTAAAATAGCTGTACAGAGTTCCGGGTAGCTAAACATTTCGATATGGAGATCAATATACAACCAACGCTTGAAAATGACCAGGTGCTTTTGGAGCCTTTACTGGAAACGGATTTTGAAGCCCTGTTCCAGACAGCGGCCGATGAAAAGATATGGGAACAACATCCAAACAAAGACCGTTGGAAAAGAGAGGTATTCCTTAATTTTTTTGAAGGGGCCATGCAAAGCAAAGGCGCTTTCAAGATCATAGATAAGGAAACAGGGGCCATAGCCGGCAGCACCCGTTTCTACGATTACAACGGATCGGAGAACAGCATTTTGATCGGTTATACCTTCTATGCCACCCGTTATTGGGGAAAAGGATTGAACCCGATGGTCAAGGGCCTTATGATGGATTATATCTTTCAGTTTGTCGATAAAGTATACTTCCATGTAGGAGGCAGTAATCTTCGTTCACAAATTGCCATAGAAAGATTAGGAGCAAAAAAGATCAAAGAAGAAAACATAGCCTATTTTGGTGAGGCCCCAAAACTGAATTTTGTTTATGAGATCGCCAAAAGCAGCTATTTAGAAAAGAAACGGGTTGTACAATGAATCATTCAACCAGGTTCCACTGATCATCAAGACGTTTCAAATTTCAGCTCTTCCACGATCTCACCTCTTTCCCTGACACGTATTCCCCTGCCCTGGCCACTACCCGTGAATTCAAAGGTCAGATCACGCTCTTTCGCAAAAAAGAGCGTTTTGGTCTCCGGGTAAAGACGCATTTTCGTATTTCCAGTCACCAATACTAAACCCCCTTTTTCTTCCCTGATCAGTAAATTGTTTGTCTGAGGCCCTTTATATCTTCCTGTAAATTGCCGCAGGGCAGTTTCCGGTAGCGTCATCTCTTTTCTCTTGTTGATATAGGCAGCCGGACCATGATCATAACTTAAAATACGCGACATTTTCCAAACGCCATCTTTCAATAGCCACAAATGAGTGAATCTCGCATGACCATCCAGGAATTCTTTTTGACCGTTTTGTGTGATATAAAAATAATGTTCGCCCGAAATGATGGCCCCGTAGATCGTATCGGCTTTCCGTAGTGGGAACACCTGCACGGTCCCTGGTACAGCCTCCCTCCTTATCCTAAAATCCTTATTACTGCATAGACCGTTCTTGATGGACAACACTAGATTTTCATTGCCTAAGGTTATTCCTCCTTTATCGTGGTAGAACTCCACATCATCTGTGATCCATTTTTTCATCTTCCCGATATCGCACTGGTTATAAGCGTTCCAGAACAAGCTGTCGTTATGTAATATGGTAGCGGTTAAATCGCTTGCGGCGGTTTGTGCATTCAGCGAACGGCAAAAGATTGAAACGAACAATAAAACAGTGAACGTAGCACGACAACAGGTACCCTTTTTCATGGCTAAATTTCATTTTTATGTTGAACAATTAATTTCTATAGCTAAACTAACAGCCCGGAGATGATGGGCTTTATGCGGTTGAGTTGGAGAAACAAAGATATGGAACTTTCCCTGATCAATTCCTCCAGTAAGAAAAAACCAGGGAAAGCAATACAAGGATCGGAAAGTCCTTCAAAGAAGCCGGAAAATATTCCTACTTTTTCTCCGCTTCAACGATACTGATCTCATCCAGGCCTATATCGATGACCCTGTTGAATTGCAGTCCGGCCTCACTGAAAATTTTCCGGAAATCTTCTTCACTTCTTTCACGCCCTTTGGTGGCTGCCAGCATCGTTACGTCCATATGTTTTCCCGGATGCCAATTATTACCCGGCGGTATGACAGCATCCAGCACCAATACTTTACTCCCGATATTCATCACAGCAGCACAGTTATGCAGTATCTTCACAGAACCCTCGTCGTTCCAGTCGTGCAGGATATATTTCATCAGGTAAGCATCCGCACCTGCCGGTACCCTTTCGAAAAAATTGCCCGCCACTGCCGTACATCTCTCCTGCAGGCCGTTTTCTTCGATCAGTGTCCGCGCCTGCGGCACAACGGAGGCCGCATCGTAGATAGTACCCTGCAAATGCGGGAAGGCATTCAGGATGGCAAACAACAATGCGCCATTGCCTCCGCCGATATCGACGATACTGCTGAACTGCCCAAAATCATAAGAAGGTATGATACACTTTGAATAATACTGGGTCATGCCCGCCATGGCCTTATTGAAATTGAGCGCGAGGTCAGGATGCTGCTCATAGAATGCCCAAACATCCAATTTATAATAGTCGTCGAATGCGGTTTCTCCTGTTCGCACGCTATAGAGCATATTGCCAAATCCGTAATAATGTTCACCCAGGATCACCTGCAGGAAATATTTGATGCTCCCTTCGGTTTCGCCGTGCATGGCTATGGCATCCTGCGTAAAGGAAAAAGTACGCGGACTGGTTTCTTCGAATAGCCCTTCTCCGGCCAGCACCCTGAGCACCCGGTACAGGGCTTCAGGCTTTGAGCCTGTAGCCAGAGCAAGGTCGTCGACCGTTTTCGGGCCCTCGTACAACAGTTCCGCAATGTTAAGCCTGGCAGCTACATAGGCGCAGCAGGCCATTTCATAATCGTAAATGATCCTGAGGATCTTTGCAGATGATCCTGCAGAAAATAAAGGTTTCGTCATGGTCACTATTTTTAAGGTGTATAAACAGGAACTGGTATCAAAGCAATTACCTGCCATGACCATACGGGATATGTATACAGTGCTCTTTGATCATTACAGGGTTACTGATACCGGGAAAGAATAGTAACCATCGATCATCAAAAAAAACAGTATCGATCAGAAAAACTTCAACCGGATAATAGAGGGATATTGTTTCCGGTGAATGATTATACAGAGGGGAATATTACAATACAATTTAGGGAAAAATTCCGAATCAAATTGCCTTTGAATTGAAGTACCCGTCTTTCCAGGCTGCATAAAAGGTCTTGTAGTCTTTTTTAACCTGTGATGCATATTCGGCGCACCATTCCAGCAACGGAGAAGACCAGTTGTCGTCGATAGCGAACTCCTTCAATTCGTCGGCAGTGGCCGCTTTCTTCCTGCCGGTGCCCCGCAATTCTGCTGCAGCGGCCAGCATGCCCAGGTCGACCAGGTATTGCTGGGTACTACTGAACTGCTTCACAGTATTGTCGATACTTATTCTGTCGGCAGTGGGCTGAAGCTCTTTTACAACGTACCAGACTTCTTTATATAGAAAGGTAGATAAGAATGCAGGCGATACATGCTGCATGATCTCCTGTACCCCGATTACCCTGGCCGCTTCATTATTCCATGACGGTTGTTGAAGGTCTGCATAGTTAAGGATGCAGGAAGGCAATGCCTGCTTGATATCGATGATCAGTTTCCGTTTGGGCTTCTTTTCGTTTTCCAGCAAACAGGCATAACGTCTCACCCCAATACTACCGGTACCCGCTACGCGGTACCCAAGATCCGTTACCCTGTATCCTTTATGATGATGCTCGGAAAACCATTGGTTGAATGCTGCTGCAAGCTCCTGTTTCTCAGGTTTCGGCAATGCCAATAGCCGCGGTCCGATGATGAATTTCGCATTACTGACCTTGCCATTGGTCCTTTTCGCCAGCAGCTCAGCTTCTGTTCTTCCGGCAACCTGTTTGATACTCTTTTTGATCAGCCCTGTAGCCGTTTCCTCTTCAACATTGCCCGGCTTGTTGCGGATAAGCACCAGCTTGTAATAATGTAACAGGTGATGGAGGAGATCTTTCTTCTCCTTCCTGGAGAACCCCGATTGGGCAGTAGCCACCTCAATAGAAACCAGCAGACGGGCTATTTCGTACAATACCGGCGCCTGGACAGCTTCATCGAAATCGTTGAGGTCAAAATAGGCAAGACGGTTAGGCCCTTTGTAACTACCGAAATTCTCGATATGCAGGTCCCCGCATATCCATGACCGTGGTGATGCAGGGAATGGATAATTCTTCAGCAGGTCTTCATAGAACAGGTGGCAGGTACCCCTGAAAAAACGGAACGGACCTTCGGCCATGGCCTTGTATTTCAAAGGCAGCGTTTGCGGCAAGCGGTTGGCATTGAACGCCTTTATCCTCGATGGAAGGGATGTATCCATATTTTTTCTTATTTAAAAATACTGAACAATCCAGCAATTTCCATCGGGTTGGCCAAAATCTTTCCCTCCATTAACAGAAATAGCCAACCGCCCGATACCCCGGTTCCATAAATGGAAAAGCCTCCGGGCATGATACCCAAAGGCTTCCCTGATAACCAATCAAAAGGTTCAATAGTACAAATTCTTACTCACCAGGTAAGCCTTCAATAAGGCCGGTTGATCGGTCTGGATGATATTCGCCCCATTGCTCAGCAATTTTTCGAGTGCGCCCACATTGCCGCCCACTACCTCCCTGTCCACATCGCCCAGGGCATTGATCCAGGCCCTGGCCCCATTCGATTTGATGGTGCCGGTAGTAGCACTGGTGTTATGGGAGGGATCGATGTGGATTGCTTCCGGTTTTACGGCAGCGAATACTCCGTCGACCTGGCCGGCGCTTCCCGTTCTCATCAGTACCATGAAAGCCGGGTTATTATTTTTTACAAATTGTACATGCTCTATCTGCGCTACAAAGAAAAGACATTGATTTTCTGTTTTTGTTCTCTGTACTGTTTCCATGATCGTTTGCACACAGGTGGCCACTTTGATATCGAGGTCCACCATGATCTTTCCTTTGGCAAGGGTGAGCGCTTCTTCCAGGGTAGGTACAATTTCTTCGGTCACCTTTCCATTGTGTTTCAGTCTCAGTTTCCTGATCTCTTCGAAGGTGAACTGATCGACCGGGCCTGTGCCATTGGTGGTGCGGTCTACCGTTCTGTCGTGCATCAATACCAATACCCCGTCTTTTGTACAACGAACATCGAGCTCTATGAAGTCGATCCCCAATTGTATGGCTTTCCTGAAAGCGGTCAGTGAATTTTCAGGGTCTTCGAGATGGGCGCCACGATGTGCAGCGATCATGATGGTTTTTGAATTCGGGTCCCTGAATGCTTTCGTTATTTGTTGAAAATGCTGATCGGGGGACTGTGCGGCCAATGTCAGGCACAAAGCCAGTTGACAACCGATCATCGATAAGATATTCCTGTACATGTATTATGATTTTTGATGAATGAAATAATGGGTGATATCAATAATAACCGAAGTTTTGTTCCTCCTCGATCGGGCCTTTGGGATCGAGGCGGTCGATATGTGTTTGAGGGATGGGCCTCAGTACGTGGTAGGGCCTGATATTGCCTGCATCGGGATTGTATTTTTTTACCCGCTCTTCCAGTTTCTCGCAGCGTACGAGATCTTCCCAACGATTCAGTTCACCCAACATTTCCCTGCCCCTTTCTTCCAGGATATAGTCCACGAACTGGGAACTGATCTGCGCAGCAGTGATCCTCATTTGCGTTACGGTAGAACTGGTGCGGTCCGCATAACTCCCCCCTTCGAAAGTCCAGTATTGCGTGGTCTTGGGTTCTCCTTCCTTGTAGGCCGCACGTTCACGCACTTCATTGATGTATTTGGCGGCATTGTCGTAATCGCCTTTTCTTCCATACGCTTCGGCCAGCATCAGCAGGGTCTCTGCATACCGCATCATCACCCAGTCGCGGCTGCCATTGGTTTCATTGGTAGTGGGCCTCGAAGGATCGAGCCATTTGCGCAGTCCGGGGAACAGGTTATTCATCGTGAAAGGCCTGTAGGTATTCTGCGGTGCGTATACTGCAAACCGTTTGTTTTCCTGGACGGCCGCATTCAACTCCGCCGGTGTATTGTAGTATACGGGCGAAAAATAGACGGCCGTATCCCCTACCTGCACGTTGATCGTATTGCCGGCGGTGGTCACGATATTGTTGGCAGCCTTATTGGCGATGTAGCCCCATACAAAAGATTTTGCGAAACGGGAATCATATTTCCTGGTATCGCCAAAGAGACCATTGTATACATAAGGAGTTGGACGAACCCTTCTGTACGGACGGCCATATTCTACCGAGCGCTGGAGTATCTTGGTATTGATGGCGTCGTATTGGGGTACATGGTACAGGTGCATCTGGTTGCCACTGCCATTGTTCAGGAGGTTGGTGGTGAACTGCACCGCAAAGATCACTTCGGGGTTCACCTGGTTATTGATATCGTACAGTTTTGCATAGTCAGTCACCAGGGAAAAATTGCCGAGCTTTTTGCCGACGATCATGCCTGCATAGTTCACTACGCTGTCGAGATCAGTGCTTTTTGTTCCCCGGATGGCCTGCTGTTCGGGCGATACGGCGCTGGCCCTGGTAAGATATACTTTCGCCAGCAGGTGCGCTGCTGCTGCTTTGTAGGTGCGTCCCTGCGCCGCAGGAGCAAGGGGCAATCCTTCGAAAGCGAACTGAAGGTCGGCGATGATACTGTCGTACACGGTCTTTGCAGCCGTTCTTTTAAAATCGGTCTTTACCTTATCGAAAGATTGCATTACCAGCGGCACATTGCCATAATGCCGAACGAGATCGAAGTAATAATAAGCCCGTAAGAACCTGGCCTCTGCCCGGATCTCCGTTTTCCTCTTATCGGTCATTTGTACTTTGGGCAAATAGGTAAGGATGATATTGCACTCCGAGACGCCTTTGTAGTGATAATCCCAGAAATCGGATATCCTCGGGTCGAGGGAAGAGAGGGTGGCGAGGTATTGATTGAAAGAAGGATTGCCATCGGACCCCAGTGTGAAAAGGTCCGTGCCCGCATCGCTGAAGGTGAGTATCCGCTCACTGGTAACGCCCATCCGCATGGTGTTATAGGCAGATACCAATGCACCTTCGATACCTTTTTCGGTTTCATATAATTGATAGGAAACGCTGGACACCACTTCCTCCGTCAAAAATTTTTTACAGGAGACGAAGGCCAGCATCAGCAAGGCCGCTATCATACATCGGTTTATCTTTTTCATACTTCTTTACTTTAATGGACGATCAGTTAAAATGAAATATTTACACCTAACAGGTACGTGATCACACTCGGCTCATTGAAGCCGGTAGCCCCTTCCGGATCAGTGCCCGGGAATTTGGTGAAAAGAAAGGGATTCTGAACGCTGGCATAGATCCTGCATTTTTCCATGAAGAGGTTTTTCAGCAAGGGCGATGGCAGCGAGTACCCCAGGGAAATATTCCTCACTCTTACGAAAGAACCGTCATAATAATTCAGGGCGCCCAGGTAGTTCAGGCCGGCAGTGCCCAGCAGCGGACGTGGATATTTGTTGCTCGGGTTCACCGGCGTCCAGTAATCGAGTTTGGGTTGGTTATACCGCCCGTCGAAACGCATGTCGAGGTCATGTTTGATGGTCTGACCGAACATGCCTACGAAAAACACCGAGGCATCGAAGTTCCTGTAGCGGAAATTGTGCGACCAACTGGCTGTCCATTTAGGATCTTTCTGGCCGATGATATACCTGTCATTCGCATCGATCTTATGATCACCGTTACGGTCGAGTGGACGGATATCTCCTGGTTTGAACGTGGACCCATTGGCATTGAATTTTGCCATCTCTGCCTTGTCTGCCTCCGTATCCTGCCATATCCCATCGAATCCCAGATCATAGTGCACACCCACAGGCTGACCGATGAACCAGCCTGCGCCGATATCATCTTTCTTTCCATTGTACAGTTCGATTATTTCCTGTTTGTTGAGGGAGAATATCCAGTCGGACCTCCATTCGAAATCCCTGGTGCGCATATTCACCGTGTTCAATGTAAGCTCGATCCCTTTGTTCCGGGTCTTGCCCACATTGGAGAGTATCATTGGGAAACCGGACACGGTGGGCAATTGACGGTCGAGCAGCAGGTCATAAGTATTCTGAAGATATCCTTCCAGGCTGCCGGTGATCCTCCCATTGAACAGACCGAAGTCGATACCGATATTATATTGACCGGTGGTTTCCCAGGTGAGTAGTGGATTGATCATCTCCACCGGGGTGAAGCCCAGGGCTGATGCATCACCGAATACATATCGTACGGTAGAGAGTTTACCCCAGGTCTTGTAGGGATCGATCCCCGAATTGCCTGTTCTCCCCCATCCCACACGCAGTTTCAGGTCGCTGATCACGTTGGAGGTTTTCAAAAAATTCTCGTTCTTCAACCGCCACGCAAGCGCAACGGAAGGGAAGACCACCCATTTCCTGCCTTCGGCCAGGCGGGAGGAACCATCATAACGGGCAGATACCGTTGCCAGGTATTTGCCTTTATAGCTATAGTTCAACCGCCCCATATAGGAGGCCAGTGCCCACTTCGATAAATTACTTCCTACCCCATTTATGGTCAGAGCACTTCCAACATTATAATACAACTGGCCGTCGTACGGAAGCTCTTTTACCGAGATATTGGCAGATTCCGATTTTTCAGATTGGATCGATTGCACGGCAGTGACATAAAAAGTATGTCCATCACCGATGGATTTGTTATAGCTTAGGATATTCTCTACGGTATACATGAATCTCCGTTCAGTACCATTCGCAGCAGAGGATGGTGCTTGTCCGCCGGCAGCGGCTGTATTCTCTCCGTTGAAATCGTAGTTTTGAAAGGCACGGTAATCGAGCGCCAGGTTAGACCTGAATTTGAAGTCGCGCAAAAAATCCACTTCCAGGTAGTAGTTACCCAGCAGCCGGTCTTGCTTCCGGAGCCTTTTGGTCTTACCAAAATTGGTAACAGGATTAGGGGTACGCGTATTGTTGGTAGGGAACATGGCGAGGGTCTTTCCATCTTCTTCATAAGGAGAAGCCAGGGGGTTGAAGCTCTTCAGGCCATATCCATCGAAAACATCGCTCCATCCCGCATTCTGTACTGCATTTGCATACGACATCTGTGTACCTATACGGATAGACTTTGTAATATCATGTTCGGCATTGAGACGGACGGAATAACGGGTGAAATCCTGGTCGCGCACCACCCCTTTGTTGTTGAAATAATCGGCCGACAATAAAAATCTCGTCGGTTCGCTCCCACCCCGTACGCTTACCTGGTGGTCCTGCATGGCGCCATTGCGCAATCCGTACGAAAGCCAGTCGGTGCTCACCAGTTTTGAAGGATCATAGGCGCCGGATTCCCAGGCCCGCTCCAGGTTCCTGTACATGTATGGAGTAGCTACCAGTTGTTCATTCTTGAAATCCAACTGCCTGTTGGGCTTTCCATCATAAGTTCCACCCAGTGCATTGCGTTGCGCTTCCCTGGAATACTCTACAAAATCAGCGGCATTCATCAGTTCGGGAAGGGGTTGGTTCTTCTGGAACCCATAATACCCGTTATACTCGACGATCGTTTTTCCTTTCTTTCCTTTCTTGGTGGTGATCAATATCACTCCGTTGGCCCCGCGGTTCCCGTAGATGGCGGTAGCAGAGGCATCTTTCAGTATCTCTATCGATTCAATATCGTTAGGACTGATCTGGTTGATGGCATCCACGAACGGAACACCGTCTACCACGTACAGTGGTGCATTATCACCATTGATGGATCGGTTGCCCCTGATCCGCACCTGCGCCATGAATCCGGGTTTCCAGGATTGCGTTTGCACCATCACGCCCGATGCCCTGCCCTGCAATACCTGTGTTACATCGGTGGCGGCCACTTCCGAAATTTTGTCGGATTTAACGGAGCTTACGGCGCCTGTTACATCTTTTTTCTTCACTGCCCCATACCCGATCACTACCACTTCATTCAAACCTGCTGAGGCTTCCTTCATCCGAACGATCAGGCTGTTGGTCACACCGGCCTTGATCTCAAAATTCCGGACGGTGTACTCCTGGTATCCCACATGCGTGAAGGTGAAATTGTATTTGCTGTTGGGGGCGAGACCTGTAAGCGTGAAAACACCTTTCTCATTGGTGGATAGTGATTGTTTCTCTTTCGAGCCCGCCATGGTAACGGTAATGCTTACTCCGTTCAGTGCCTCACCTGATTCCGTCGTAACGATCCCATTCAGTTGCGTTTTGGATTGCGCCCATAGCGATACCGTCCAGAAAAGGAACAGCAGGCTCGAGCAGCACCATTTCTTCGATTTGTTGCTGAGTACTATCATATATGATGTTTTGTGCATGTCCATAGAATGCCCTGCGCCATGTTGGCGTCAACAGGTCAACCTGTTTGTGTGAATGCTATTTTATTTTGCTGACCGTAATGGTATCTCCATGCCGGATAAAGGAAAGGTTGTTGATAGTCCGGAGGATCGACAGGGCCGTCTCCAAAGAATCCGATCTCAGGAATTTTCCGGTGACCTCATCGTTGCTGATCTCCGCTTCTTCATATTTGAAAATTACATGGTAACGTTTGCTGAGCTTCGTCAGTACTTCAGACAAGGGGGCCTGCACAAATTCAATCGCAACGGGTATTTCCCTCTCTTTGCCTTCTTTGCCGGGCTTTATGGTTCCTGTACCCGGTTTCGGTTCACCCATAGCAAAAGGTTTCACTGTACATTGATGAAATTGTCTGTTGATAGAACATTCTTCACCAGGCCGCAGGTATACTTTTTTCATTGGCCATTGGGCATTGGTAGACTGCACCACTACTTTCCCTTCAAATAACCTGATGGAGACGCGTTGTTCCGAATATGTGCTTACGAGGAACTTTGTTCCAAGCGCTGTAGTGGCAATGCCCCCGGCCACTACCGTAAAAGGCCTGGTGCTGTCCTTAGCCACTTCGAACGAAGCCTGACCTGTCAACCGGATATCCCTGGCAGAACCAGAAAATCCTTTGTGGTGGCTGATCGAGCTGCCCGGTGTAAGCACTACTTGTGATCCATCTTCCAGGCGGATGGTCTGGTTTGCCTGCTCATTGTTCGCATGTAATTGCACATCCCTCCCTGCCGGTATTCTCAAAACCATCGATGGCAGTTCATCTTCCCTATTATCGATGGATCGATATACGAGCAGGAATGCCAACACCACTGCAGCAGCAACGCCGGTCAACCACTTTGCCCTGGCAGGAAAGGACATGATTGTTGCTTTCTTCCCGGGTATTTCAGATCGATATGCCTGCAGTATCTGTTCATGCAAACTTTGCAGGATCTCTGCCGACCTTTCGGCCGCGAGGTATTGAATACCGGTATTCAATTCTTCCTGGTATTCCTTTTTCAATGCAGCCTTCCAGGCAGCTTCATCACGGAGCAATTCTTCGAGAAATTGCTTTTTTTGTTCAGGGCTCATCCCTTGTTTCCAAACCTGCCCGATGGACCGTTTATATTGTTCTGTCATTGGATAGTTTCAATATAAATACTCCAAAGTTGAATTCCGGTGATGCCGAATCGTATTACCAAATTGTTATGGGTTGCTGCTTAAATACAGGAGCAGGAAGAAGATGCCTGGCGCTTCTGCCTGGGCATAGTGGTGACTGATATACTGGCGGATGAACTGTGTGGATTGTTTGAGATAATCTTTGACGGAGAGAACGGAGATGCCGAGTTGTTCGGCCACTTCATCGTGCGACTTGCCATCGAAGCGGCAAAGCCTGAAGACCTCTTTTTTACGGGGAGGTAAGTGGTTGATGGCTTCTTCCACCATGGAGAGCCTGAGCTGGTATAATTCTTCGTTGATGGGAGTTTCCGGCGTGAGGTCCTGTTGCAGTACAGTTTCGGGAAGGATGATGCTATTTTCCCTGATCTTCTTCTTGAGACAGGTCATGGCTTTATTATAGCTTACTACGAAGAGCCAGCCGCCTGCATTGTCCATATTCACGGCCGACCTGTTTTCCCAAAGTGCTAAAAAAACTTCCTGCAAAACATCTTCGGCATATTGAGGGTCCTGCACCATCTTGAAAATATTGGCATAAACAGCCTGGTGGAACTGGTTGTACAATTTGTCGAATTGTTCCAGTTCGGTAACCAGTGTCCCGCCTATATTTAGATTGCTTGTTGGCACATCCTCCATCCTTGAAAGCGTTGTAGGGTCCGCGGAAATGAAAAACCGGGGCAAAATTAAAGGATGGGTTGGAAGAGCGTAAGTTATGTAATTGTGAAGTGACCGGGGATGAATGAAGCTCATGGATGACCACTGATCTTCATGATCCATGAAACGCAATCGGCAGGATCGAGGATATTCCAACTATGAAAGCCTTTGCCTTTTGTTGTGATATATTCGGCCCTGGTGTTTCCTTGCTGCGTAAGGAATTTGTATAGTTTTTCCTGGCATAATATTCATTCATCCGTACGGAAAGGCGATGCCGGCAATCCTGCTCCATTATACAAATTCGGGCGCATCACATTCTTCCAGGCAAACCTCACCGCCTCCGGTTCTTTGACCTCATCACTCCATACTACAATGGTATTCCCTTCGATCTTTGCGATGGCAGGTACAAAACGTTTGTCGGCCCCGGCGATCATGAACTCACGCAAAGCTCCATCCTTTGCTGTGAGCCCTTTTTCAGTATGATCGAAATAGACCCGGATACTTCCGTTCTCCTTTCTGATACGCCGATAAAGAGGGCCTGAAAAGATACTATCTTTTTTGCCATACACCTTATTCAATGCCCAAAGTGAAAGGCGCCTGCCCACTATCTCCTTGTTGCGCGGATGGATATCGAGCGAATCTCCTGCATCCGTGATCACAGCCATACCGGTATTAGGGACCGATCGCAAAGTCATGAACTGTGCTTCCCTGATTTCCGGCAATTGCTGATGATGGGGCGCGATCTGTACAAAATAGAAAGGGAATTCCGACTTCCATTCAGCCCGCCAGCTTTTGATCAGGGCAGGAAACAGTTTGCGGTATTGAATGGCGCGGGAGGAATTGGATTCCCCCTGGTACCAGATCACTCCTTTCAAGGTATAGGGGATCAGGGGATGGATCATGCCGTTATATAATTTGGTAGGCGATTTCGAATTCTTCTCCGGGTCGATGGGCGCTTTTGGAGCTGCTGCCGGCTTCCCACCCTTACTGGTGATACTGTCGGAGGACGCTTTCCATCGCGCCAGTTCCTCCTGGTATTGAGCAGTCGCCTGGGGGAACTCGATTGAATCCGATCTATAACGTTGTAGTATATCCGAAAAATATTTATCGGACCCGAGAATATCCTGTCTAACCCAGGATTCGGCAGGAGTGCCACCCCAGGAAGAATGGATCAGGCCAACAGTAAAACCGGTAGCCCGCGCGATCTCCCTCCCGAAATAATAGGCTACGGCTGAAAAGCTTCCTGCTGTTTGGGGAGAGCAGGTTTGCCAGGTGCCGCTCACATTGTTCAATGGAGTACCGGCCACCATTTGCTTAACAGTGAACATCCTGATCCGTGGATCAGTGGCAGCCGCCACTTCCTGCTCCCAGTTGATCTCTCCCGATCTCCACCCCTGCCCTTTACCCAGGGGAAACTCCATATTCGATTGACCTGAACATAACCACACTTCACCCAGCATGACCTGATCGATGTGTATCTCATTTTTTCCTTTTATCATGAGTTGGTAAGGGCCGCCGGCGCTGGTGGTCGCCATGCTTACCTGCCAACGCCCGTCGGCACCGGCTTTTGTCTTCACTGTTTTATGGTCCCAGTCATTGGTGACCGAAACGGTTTCACCAGGATCGGCCCAGCCCCAGATGGCCACTCTTGAATTTTGCTGCAATACCATTCCGTCTGCGATCAGGGCAGGCAGGCTAATATTGGCGAGAGCTGGCAAATGAAGAAGGAGCAGGGAGGCGAGTAACAGGCGAAAAGAATAGTGAACGGATCTCATGGAGCCTTTTTATTGCAATATCGGCATGAATCCAAATTATTCATAACGTTATTCTCTATTTTTTAAAACTAGCCCATCCTATGGAAATATGGCTTTAAAATCCCCGCCCGCCTGTAAGCACGCCATAGGTGCGGGGCGCCAACCGCCTGAGCACGATCCCCAATGAAATAGAGAGCATAATGATCAGCAGCGGTAATAACAGGAAAGCAATGAACCTGTATGCCGGTATCGGGTATAGCCAGGAGAACATCTGGTTGATGGAATACGCTACCAGCGGTGCATGGAGCGCATAGATGATGAATGAGAAAGCGGAGAGCCATACGAACCATTGTTTGGACATGCACCATTTTACCAATGCATCCAACCCATACCAGCAGGCGATCAGCCCGCTAAAGACCACCAGCCGGTGAATGAAGATAAGCAGGTAATATATCCGGCTCCCGTTCATCATGTACTGTCCGTTAAAGGCGAGCCAGGTCTTCAACAGGGCCAGCCCTACGAAAATAGTTCCCCAAACTGCAGGCTGCAACCAACGCCCAGGCTGCCCGATATTGAAATTCGTTTTCTGCAACCAGATGCCTAACGAAAAAAACAGCAGCCCCTCCCCTTCCACAAACAGGATATCAAAAGAAGTAAACCATAAATAAATAATGAGGATGAAATAGATCTTGCCCGCGATCCTGTGCATCACCAGCCGCCTGATGACGGGGTAGGCCAGGCTGTAAACGATCAGCACACGAATGAACCAAAGTTGGTATGAAACGGGATAGAGCAGCCATCGGCGCAAAAGCGTATGCCAGGCGTAATCGTGGATTAGCACATTCCTGCTGCCCATCCAGAAAAATCTTGAATCCAGGATCATCTGCCGGGTGAACGGGATGGATTCCAAAAAATAGGTCATGGCCAGCGCCAATGCGCTCCAGATAAGGTAAGGCAGCAGCAGGGTGCGTAATCTCTTGCCCGATCTTTTCAGGTAAGGGGCAGCATCATGCAGCGCAAACAGGTACCCGGAAATAATAAACAGCATGGGTATGCGAAAACGGAACAGCCCGTTTGCCAGGAAGTACTCTGCAAATCCGGTCGGGGTCATCTGTTCGTGTACGGTCGACCAGGGTCGCAGGTACCGGTCCGCGAGATTGTATCCATGTACAAATACCAGCAGGATCATGGATACGAATGACCAGAATTTGAATTTATCACTGATAAACCGTGGCAGCACTGCTTTTTCCATGGGCATCATTTTCTGAATGGAGAGTAACTTAAGGATGCGGTGGGAATGATTTTATATACTGAAGCATGTCCAGCGGAACGATGGGATTATGGATGGAACGTTTCAACCGGTAAATGATAGCGGTTTTGGTGGAATACTCGGGAAAGATCGTAGACCATTTATAATAGCCTGCCTGGTAAAAATTGTTTGCCCGGCTGGTGTCATGAATGGCATAGTAATAACTACCCAGCTTCACATCAGCCAGGAAATCCGTGGGATCGATCGTTGATCCCAGGTAATAATACTCCAGCATCTTCGCCGTATCCTTTCTTGCCGCATAAATATCTCCCAGGTAGAGATAAGGTCTGTTCAGGTTCGGGAGCTTATTCGTAACCTCCTTCAATAACCGGAAAGCTGCCTGGTCCTGTTCATTGTAGAGGTAAATCTTAGCGAGCCTGGCCTGTATCTTGATGTCGTGCGTTTTGTTGAAGAAAGCTTCCAGCCCCTGTTGCGCCTTTGAAGCTGCTGCCCTGGCCATACCGGGAGATCGTTTATTCAGCGATCTGAAAAAATCCGAATCCAGTATATCGGGCGATAATCTGATAGCAGTAGCGAATTCTTCCAATGCCTGTTCCAACTGCTGTTCTTTTTCAGCGGCTAAACCCAGGCTTATATGGTATAATGCCACATTCGGATCTGCCGCAACGGCCATGCTGAAGTAGTTCCGTGCTTTTTCATTGTCCTGCTTCATGAAATAGAGCCAGCCCAGGTTGTGGAAGAAAATATCATCCGGGTTCAGGGCAACTGCTTTTGAATAATGCCCGATGGCAGCTTCCACCGGTTGACTATTGGAGGGATCAGGCCGGTAGGAAGGGCTGAGCATTTCTTCCACAGAAACCTCATGTATTCTTTTCCTGACGATCGAGAGAGCGGTGTAGGCTTCTGCGATCGCGTTACCATTATCATATTGCACTGCCCGTTCGAAATTCCTTTTCGAGTCATCATAGACCCCATTATTATATCTCTCGACGCCTCTCATGTAATATTCTTTCGAAATGATCCTGCTGGCCAAAGGGAACAAGATCACGCCGAGCACTGCCAGCATCACCAGGTACAAGGCAATCGTCATTTTTTTCCCGGGAAGAACGAGCGCCTGATCTCCGCTGTGCCAGGCGCACACATAGATCATGATGATGGATAGGAATAGGGCATGATCATTGATGAATACCGATGCATAGAACAGTTCCCTGATCAATAATGCCAGTAGTGAGCAAACGAAAACGATCAGTCCTGCCCTGGATGCAGGATCCCCCGCCGATCGCAGCTTCCGCCAGGCATCGATGAAAACAATAGCGAACAATGATCCATACAGCAGGAACCCTACCAGGCCTTTTTCGATCAAAAGCAGTAAATAGGAATTGGTGACATTCCCGTTGAATTTTACATCTTCCGATCTTCTTTTGAAAACAGCATACATCAGGGGAAAGTTATTGCTGCCGATCCCTGTTACAGCATGGTTCCTGAATATGACCAGGCCGGTGTTGAACAATTCCTTCCTGCCTTCTGTGCTGAGCTTCTGCGATAAGGTCTTATCGATTGCAACGGTTGTGAGCACCGGCCTGTAGATAGGTATGGCAGCCAGTATAATAACGATCCCCGATATGAATGCCCACCTGCCGGCCTGTTTCATCGAGATCACTTTACTGGTACAGAGCAACGAAAAGCCGGCAACGAACCATACGCCCAGTGCAATATAAGCTCCCCTGCTGAATGTGACCAGCACTCCGAAAATAAGCAATGCAATGGTGATCAGCCAGCAACAACGGCTGGTCCATTTCCTGCTGTTGACGAGCAAGCAGGCAGGGAACGACAGGAAGCAGATGAATACGGAAGCCAACTCATTGGAATTGATGCCAAGGGGTTTGTAGAGGTATTTGAAATCGGAAAGGTCGGCCAGGTCCCTGTTCCTCGCATAAAAAGAAATGAAGTAATCCAGGTTGATCAATGCGAATACAAGACCGGTAATGCTCAGCAGGAAGACCATCTGCCGAAGGAGGTATTCTTTGTGAACATATAATCTCAACAGAAAGTAGAATGCGATAAAACAGGTGATCCGCTCGAGATATATAAATGAATTGGGAGAATAGGCCGACAAATAGAAATTGATGATCTCGTACAGCAGCACAAGGGCCAATATTGCATCAACGAAACTAACCCTTTGGGTTGGGCTCTCCTTCCTCCACAAGAACAATTTGTAAAGCGAACAGACCATGAATAACACCATCAACGCCAGGAACGACCAGGATCTATAAGGATGGGAATAAAAAACAGATAGCATGAAAATAAAGATGGGCAGGGTTATCCATTCAAACCGGATAATTGTTTTAGGAAAAGGCGTCAGAACAGGCATAACAGATGTTGGTTCAGGCGGTCCCGAATAAAAGAAGGTGAAACGACGATTTCCAGTGGGATCACGGACCGGTGAGGGGAGGCTATCGATAACAGGTAACTGTAAATGCTGTAAAAAGCGGTTAAACGTAGGGGAAATTAATCAATAATTTTCGATTTCAAAAAAATGGCCGGTGGTATTTCAGATTTAATTTTTTTATATGCCCAGCATAAAAACAGCGGCCCCGAAAGTTTTCGGGGCCGCTGGTCGTTTGTTTATTTCCTGGTCACTTTAGGTACTTTGATCGTTACTTCATAAGTTCCGGTTTGCAATATCCTGAATGCAAAACGTGGGTTGACGCTGTAAATATTCGCCGGCGTAGGGGTTACGCCGGGGTCGATATTCACAAAATCGCTGGGGATACGGTAATACATCAGGTAACCATATCCGGGAGCTTCCAGCATGGGAAAAGGTGTAAGCTCGAAATCACAGATCATGGTCGTATCTGTATACTGCACAGGATGGAACCTGGCGTAAGTCTCGAAAAAGGGCCTGTCGCCACGTTTGATCAATTCCCCGGCTTTGGGATTGAAAGGCTTATTGTTCTTATCGGTGATCTTCAGCCTTACCTGGTAGCCATCATTGGAGATTTTCTTGTAGGTGATGGTGGGTGTGCCGATATCGCCGCTGGTGGTGGTATTGTTCTGGAACCAGGCGGTGCCGCCACTGCTTTCGATCTTGAACGGGATATCCTGGATCTGGATAACGGAGATATCCTTAAAGGTTTTCTGTCCACTGCCATTGCTCACCGAAACATCGAATGAATAATTGCCCGGCGGAATATTGATCGATCCTTCATTGAACATCAGTTGTCCTGATTTCTCGATCAATTGCAGGGGTGGCATGCTTTGCTTCTTTCTTTTCTTATTCAATAATTCTACCGTGGTATCTGCATTGGGATCGAATAGCGCCGTCCACACATACACATCGTGATTTTCGGAGAAATAGCTGGTAGGCTTACTAGAAGTCAGGTCCCGCACCTCCAGCAGCTTTACGCTAATGGGATAGCTGGAGCCATCCAGTTCGAATCCCTTGGGATCAGTGCTATAATTGGTGCCTCTTGGCACACGGAAGGTATCGCTTACATAACGGATCTGGTCGCTGATATAGCCTACCGGGATTTTCTTGCAGGCTTCGAATGCCACGGACCCTGCAATACAAAGGAGGGCAAAATGGCGAAGTTTTATATTCGGGATCATACAAAGATTTATTTAGGTTCTACGCCAAAGGCGAAATTGTGATAGTTGGCCAATACGTGCAGTATGCCGTTATTGGTAATGATACCGGTGGTCTGACAAGTGATCCTGATATCTTTCTGGTCGTCCGGCACATCACTGTTATCTATGGGGTCAATGTCTCCAATGACCTTGGTGAAATAAATATATTTGGGCGTAACCGTCAGGCCCCCTGTAGAGTAAGTACCGCTGAGATCATCACGAAGCGAGATATGCCGTTTCTCACCATCTTTGGCCGTATACATTTTTCCATCGGCATTCAGCATGTCCCTGGTGATCTTCTCGGAGAAGATATAGGCGCGTAATGAATCTTTCAGTGAAGCGAAATCGAGATCGCTGAAATTGAAGATCAGGTTCTCATTATTCGTTTCGAGCCTTTTCCTGGCCTGAACTACTTTCTTTACATAGTTCTGAATAGCATAATCGGTAGGTGCAAAGAAAGTATTGTTTGCTGCATTCACTTCATCTTTCAACCCTGTTTTATCGATCAGGATCAGCAAGGTATCGAACAGTGGGTTCGTTTTGAGGTAATCATAAGTGGTGCCTTCGAATTTGGCATTGTGCAGGCTGCCGCCTACCAGGTAGTCATTCTTTTTGCAGGAAGCGAAGCTGCCGATCAGCAGCAGGAGCATTATGAATTTTATCGTTGATTTCATGTTGTACAATTTTTGAATGAGAAGATCAGAGCCTGCCATTCCAGTAAGGTGTTTGTTTCATGAGCAGATTGTCTTTGAAAAGCACCCGCGGGATAGGCCAGTAATTACGGCCATAGTTGGCATTGCCCGGCGTCATGGCGCCATTGAACACAGGATTGAAATCGGCGATGATATCGGTACGGAGCAGGTCCCAGAAGGCATGGCCTTCGGCGAACAGCTCGCGTTGTCTTTCATTGACCAGTTCATAAAAGAAATCATAGCCGGTATAGGAAGGGTCTACATCGCCCAGGTGTGCCCGGTGCCGGATATTGTTGACCAGAATTCTGGCCCCTCCCTCATTACTTGTTTCATATAAGGCTTCGGCGCGGAGCAGGATAATGTCCGACAGGCGGAAGATCAATATATTGTTCGAGAACCAGGGGTCTTTCTGCACATCGCCATCCCTGTAGACGACATTCGCATATTTCTTCAACATGATCATGTCCTGGATATTGGGATCATCATAGAACCAGAGTGTAGCACGAAGGTCGCCCGGTTCATAGAACAGGTTATCCCTTGTCTCTTTCAGTACCAGCCAGGGCACATCGTCGAGCTGGTGGGGCTCACGGATGCTCAGGAAGGGAGCGTACAATGTTTTATAGCCCAGGCTCCAGGTATAGCCGCCGGGCGTTACCATATCCTGACCTTCATTCTGATCATAGTTCAGGTTGATCTCGAAGATGGCTTCTGTAGACCTGCCGATGCTCATCTTTTGGTACTGCGCTGAATCGGTTATGAAGGTGAGACCGTACTTACCGGGATTGGCAACGATATCACGGGTAGCTTCTTCACATTTGGCATAGTCTTTCATCCAGGCATAGATATGTGCTTTCAGTGCGAGTGCGGAAGCCCGTGTTGCTCTTATGCCACGATCGTTGCTGGAAAGGGGCTTCTCCGGCAGCATGGGGATGGCTTTGTCGAGATCTGCCAGGCATTGTTTCAGCACGACAGACTGTTTCTCGCGTCCATAATTCCTGGCCTGTGAAGCGTCTTCCACAGCTTCCAGCACCAGGGGCACATCTCCCCAAACCCGTGAAATATAGAAATAATTGAAGGCCCGGAGGAAGTAGGATTCTCCGAGATAATAATCTTTGTAGCCGGCTTTGAAAGTATAATCGGGTATGCCCGGGATCTTTTCGATCAGCAGGTTGGCCTGTGCAATGGATTTATAGAACCTGGTCCAGTTCTGCAGGTTTTCCAGGTAACCGTAATACACTCCATCGAAAGAGCCGTCACGGAGCTGGTGAATGGAGTAATCGGAACTATAAGTGATCCGGAATGTGTTGGCAGGAACGTCACCATATACATAGTAACGGTTCTCATCCGTCAGTGCATTACGCAGGAGCGAATAACCACCCATCAGCCCGGCCAGTGCATCCCGCTCATTCTTCCAGAATTTATTGCTGGAAGGATTTTCCTTGGATTCAAGTTCCAGCACTTTTTTACAGGCCGTATTGCTTAACAGCAGCCAGCCGATAAAGCTCAACGATATGATATATTTAAGGCGTTTCATCATTGTAATGTTTTTGAATTTAAAATCCAAGATCAAGCCCAAAAGTGAATTTTCTTGGTATCGGGTATCCGTCTCCGGTATAAACGCCGTAGGCATTCACGGCTTCGGCATCAGGTACTGTGGAACGCTGGAAGGTGACCAGGTTGTCGATCATTCCATACAAACGGAGGCGTTTCAGTTTGAACCTGCTCAGCAGTCTGGGATTGAAGTTATAGCCGAGGGTCACGTTCTTCACGCGCAGGTAGCTGCCGTCTTCGATATACATGGTGCTCTTGTCGAGGAATCGGTAGGGAGAGCGCTGGTCTTTTACCAGTGAGAATGTGGGTAAACTTGCATGATCGCCCGGATGTTTCCAGTAATTCAGTTTGTCGATATTCATGATAGCCCTGTATGCCAGTTGGTTCTCGCCCTTGTCGCCCGGTTCTTCAAACAGGTATTCAAGCCGGCGGTTGAGGTAGCTGTTCATGATATCCCTGCCGAAAGTGTAGTTCAGGAAAACGCTGAGGGTGAAGCCCTGGTACATGAATGTGTTCAGGATACCGCCGTAGAATTTGGGATTGGGATCGCCGCCGATGATCTGGTCCATGGGCTCTTTGAGATCGAAATTGCCGTCCTGGTCTACCAGTATCGGATCTCCCTGATGATACTCATAGCCTACAAAATTCTTGAACTTCTGGCCGGTGAGCAGGTTGAAGGGAACATCCGATTCTTTGGAATAGATGCCATTGAACTGGAACACGTAATACTGGTTAGCCGGTAAGCCCACGGAAAGCAGGTAATCCAGACCGTATACACCGGTATTATAATTGAACACGATATTCCGGCCGCCATTGGGCAGTGAAGTGATCACGTTCTTGTTGTAGGCGAAAGTGAAGTCCGTGTTCCATTGAAAAGGATTTTTCGGTGATAGATTCCTTGTGTTCAGTGTTACTTCGATCCCCGTATTGCGGAGGCCGATGGCATTGGTCATGGCCTGTGTGTATCCACTGGCATTGGGCAGCAGGTAATCGAAGAAGCCCTTGCTGGTACTGCGATTATAGGCATCGACTATGAGATTGAACCTGTTATTGAGAAAGCCAGCCTCGAACCCGATATTGCCTTGCCTGGATTCTTCCCACGACAAGCCTTTCTGTGCAATCCCATTTTCATAATCCGGTGTGATCACCGGCGTACCATTGTAAGAAGTGGAATTGCCATTGCCATTGAAACCAGCGCTGTTCACGAGGTAATTATTATACCCCAGGTAATTCCGCTCAGGCTGTGTGCCGGTAATGCCGTAGCTGCCCCTGATCTTCAGGAAGCTTAACCAATGGAGGGTGTTTTGCATGAAATGCTCATCCGAAACGATCCAGCCAACCGATACGGAAGGGAAGAATCCCCAGCGATTGTCCTTCCCGAATTTGGAGGAAGCGTCGAAATTGGCCACTGCCGAGAGAAGATAGCGGCCTTTAAAATCGTAGTTGACCCTCGAGAACAGGCTCTGGAGGCCGGTTTCCTGTATGGAGGAGTACGTATAGGAATAATTCTTGTTCGCCACGATCACCCGCCATACATAATCGTTCGGGATCAGGTCGGCCTCACCGTAATTGGAACGGTACTGTGTGTATTCCAGGTTCTGGCCTACCAGTATATTCGCATGATGTTCACCGAATGTTTTGGTATAGTCCAGTGTATTGAACATGGTGAGATAATCCGATTTATCGGAGAAGGCAGAGGCAAAACCCTGGTGATTATCCCTCACCACGGATGGCTGGTAATAATCGCGGCTGGAGTTCTTCGTTTCATAGTTCACGGTAGTATTGAAGCGCATGCCCTTCAAAAGGTCGACTGTAAAGGAACTGCTGAACTGGAGGTCGTTGTTGATATTCTTGTCTGTCCGGTTGCTATTGCCCAGCAGGTAATCCCTGCTTTCGTCTGTCAGCGCGAAGAAAGACGCCGGCATATCATAGGTGTTGAAAGCAAAAAAACCTCCGGTGCGTTCATTGATGCTGCGTGGACGGTCGGTGCGGCTCACCCTGATACGGGTAAGGTTTTGAAGCCAGGGAGTGACCTTGGCCCCGATAGTGGCCAGCACACTGTACCGTTTGAACCCTGTGTTCCTGATGATCCCGTCTTCCTTGTAATGCCCGAGGCTCAGGCGATAATTGATGGTTTCGGTAGCGCCGGCCATCGACAGGTCGTAATTATTGATCAGGCCCCTCTTGTAGAACATGCCCTGCCAGTCCGTGGCATTGTTGAAAGCTGGATTGAGGCTATCCGTGAGCATCATGGGCAACTGGTAGTTATCCACGTACCCGTTATACAACTGCAACACGCCCAGTTTCATCCGGCGTTCTTCCGCACCTGCCATTGTTTCCATCAGTTTCGGCCTTTCGGTGATGCCCTGGTACATGCTGAAATTGAATTCCGGCTTGCCTGCTTTCGCCCTTTTCGTTTTGATGATGATCACGCCGTTGGAGCCACGTGAACCATAGATGGCTGCAGCGGAGGCGTCCTTCAGGATATCGATAGATTCGATGTCATTCGGATTTAATCCGGCGATCTGATTGGTGCCGGTGCCATTGCCGTCCATCACCCCGAGGTCTGTGCTGGAAAGCGGTATCCCGTCAATTACATATAATGGTGTACTGAGCGCCCTTGCTTCATCGTACCCGCGTAGTACGGAAGTATTCCCACGCACCACCAGCGTATTGCGAACCCCCGGCTCCCCGGATGCATTCTGGACATTCACCCCGCTCACACGCCCCTGCAGCATCATGTCCACACTCGGAGCCGGCAGATTGGCGATGGTCTCCCCTTTCACGGACGCAACGGCCGCAGTGCTTTTCCGGCGTGATATTTCCTGGTAACCGATCACCACCACTTCATCGAGCGCTTTCTTACTGGTTTGCAGAACGACGATAATGGAGGATTTGCCCGATACATTTATTTCCTGTGTTGCATACCCCACGGTCGAGAACACCAGCACATGAGCATTGCCTTTCAGCGTAAGACTGAAATTGCCATCCAGGTTCGTGGTGGTGCCAGTTACTTTCAACCCCTTTATCGTTACGGAAACATTTGGTAGTGGGTTACCGGAACTATCCTTCACCTGGCCGGTGATCTTCTGCTCCTGGGAAAACAGGTGTGAGGAAAGCAGGAGCAGGAAAATAAGGTGGATGGCTCTTGCTGGCCAACACCGTTTCTTGACAGTCATAGCTAGTTAAATTTTGGTTGAGATAAATAGTGTATTCGTTACCGATAAACAACAATCAAACTAAAATTGCTAAAAAAAATAATACCATGTAAGACTAAAAAAATGGTGGGTGGATAAACAAACGTTTGCAGCAACCAGGCAATCGATTGCGCGATTTATGCACCTGACCGTTAGCCGCTGATTCCCTCCTGTAGCCGGTTTGCGCAAACGATTGCCGTTATTATTGATAAACAATAGGATTATATTTATTGCCGCGGAACTGATCATCCAACAACTCATTCATCTACTTTATATGAAATGGATACTTCTATTGTCGGGCATTATTGCAGGCATCTATTCAGTCAAATCGCCGGAGGGAGGTATTACTATTCATCTTCCCCTGGCTGGTAATACCTGGGTATCACAGGGTTCGTCGAAGCAGTCAATGATCACTGATGCCGGTATCGGGAACTGGTCCGATGCCAATGCCCAATTCGATACTTACCTGCGCATTACGCAGCCGGGCTCTTTCAAAGTGAGCCTGAAAGCAAAGGCCAGCGGAGAGAGCAGATTGCAGGTGACCATCGATGGTATATCGAAGACCGTAACGGTCAGGAGCAGTGATTATGACATGGTGGATGCCGGCAGATGGACAGTAAAGGATACCGGCTATCTCAGGATCAGGCTGAGCGGGCTCTCCAGAACAGGGGCCAGGTTTGCCGATGTGAGCGAGTATGCGATCAGTGGTTCAGCCATCGATGAAAAAACAGCATTTGTAAAGAACAATGAAGGGAATTTTTTCTATTGGGGACGCCGCGGTCCTTCCGTGCATCTGAATTTCCCATTTGCCGACAGTATCAAAGCACAGTGGTTCTATAATGAGATCACTGTACCTGCCGGACAGGATATCATAGGATCTTATTTCATGGCCAATGGATTTGGAGAAGGTTATTTCGGCATACAGGTCAACTCGCCTGCGGAGAGAAGGATACTGTTCTCGGTATGGAGCCCATTTCATACAGACAATCCTGCAAGTATCCCATCCGATCAGCGTATCACACTGCTCAAAAAAGGAGAAGGGGTGTATGCAGGTGAATTCGGGAATGAAGGGTCGGGCGGACAAAGCTATCTGCGTTACTACTGGAAGGCCGGCAATACATATAAATTCTTATTGAAAGGCGAGCCCGGCAATAACGACAACACTACTACCTATACTGCCTATTTTTTTGCGCCGGAAAAAAATACATGGATGCTCATCGCTTCTTTCAAACGCCCCAGGACCAATACCTGGCTGAAACGGTTCCATTCTTTCCTGGAGAATTTCGATCCTGAACAGGGTGATAAAACAAGAAAGGTCTTGTTCAGCAATCAATGGATCGCGGATGAAAAAGGTAAATGGACTGAACTGAACAAAGCTGTATTCACGTACGATAATACCGCTGCGAAAAGTTATCGCATGGATTATGCAGGCGGTATAGAACAAAATGAATTCTTTCTGAAGAACTGCGGGTTCTTCAACCAGTATACATTGTACAGAACAGTATTCGAAAGACCTGCCACCGGCATGAAGCCTTCAGTTGATCTAAATCAATTACCTTAAATTCTTCTACCAGTTATCCACTATGAAGGGCGTTAAATAGCAAATCAGTCGGAATTATGTTATATTTGGTTAACTCCAGTATGTAAAGTACAAGGCAGCATGGGAAAGGTGACAGCGACCATGCAACCAGGCTAAACGTCCAACCAGGTTCCGATTAGAGAAATGGCCCAACAAGCCAATAGTATTATTAGGATTTACTAAACAAATGGATCTATCAGAGAAAGCAGTATCAGTATCTACTGATCTTTGCCAAATGTCCATTAATCATTAACCACCTAATTAAACTTATCGCTATGTCCGCAAACTTTACGATCAGGTTTGACCTCAAAATGATCAAAGAGGTTGTTAGGGCCAGGTACACAAAACTGATAGAAAAAGGAAGCGAAGGCATCAAGGATGAACAGAAGAAAGAAATGGTAGAGCAGGTCAACCGCCTTGGACTGTTCATAGCAGCTATCCTGCTCGTCATCTTACCCATATTCCATTTCTGGTTAATACCCAACCTGCTGATCACTTTCGGCATCCTCACCTACTTTCTCCTGAATGTGGCGGCCGTTCTACTCAATCATCAACAACATTACCGCAGTGCCGCTTCCCTGTTATTCATCGTGCAATGTGCCGCGGTCCTGTATTTCGGCAGGCTCCTGGGATCTGTTCTCCAATTGCAGTTCATGGTTTTCTTTCTGATCGCCATCAATTACCAGGTCTTCCGCCAGCAAGCAAGCCGGGTGGCTGGGATGATCACGTCAATTCTTGTGCTGGCCGCCCTGCAGTTCTCTTACTCCATTTATCCGCCGGTCATACCACTTGAAAGGGGATATACTACACATATCGTTGAATTCATAGCGATCATGGATGTGGTGGTCGTGTTACTGATCACCAATCCTTATGTGAGAAGCAGAGATGAGAAATTCGAATTGAAGAAGGCCAACAGGGTCATCAAAATGTTCGTGGCACAGATCACCCATGAGATCCGTTCGCCATTGAATGCCATCGGGCTGATCTCCAGGCTCATGAAAAAAGAGATCAAAAAAGATCCTCAATTCAAAAGCCTCGAGCCGTATGCGGATATGCTGATCGTTGGCAGCAATACCACCCGTACCATCGTGAACAATGTGCTCGATATGGCCCAGATCGAAGCCGGTAAGGTAGAGCAGGGTTTCGAACAGACATTTTTCGTGAAGCCGTTTTTCACCAAACTGATCGATGTGAGCAAGATCATTGCGCAATCCAGGAATATGCGCATCCGCCTCCTGATCGATCAAATGCCTTCCCTGATCACCAGCGATCCCCTCAAGCTGAACCAGATCATGAATAACCTGCTGTCGAACGCCATTAAATACGGCAAGAAAGACAGTACCATCACCGTTACCGTCAGCAAACACGATGACCAATCCTGGACGATCGAAGTTAAAAATCCCGCTACTCCTATTGCAGCCGAACGACTGAACACGCTATTCGATCCGTTCGTTACGGGTAAATCGAATTTCACCGAAGGCACCGGCCTTGGACTGTATATCGTCAGGAACAAAGTGCTTTCGATGAATGGCGCCATCAACGCCGACAATACCACAGACCAATACGTGGTGTTCACCATCACCCTTCCCCTGCTCGTCGGCAAGAGCAAGGATGTAGAGCCTGAGGAAGAAGAAGAAGAGCTCATGGACCTCTGCAATACACGGGTGCTCATCGCTGAAGATGAGCCTATCAATGCCCGTGCCCTCTCGCTTTGCCTGGAAGATATGGGATGCCATATCGATATTGCGAAGAACGGAAAAGAACTGATCAGTAAGGCGCTCACCACTGCGCCGGATATCATTATGATGGATTACCACATGCCGCTCATGAACGGTGAGATCGCCATGCGGCACCTCAAAGACGATCCCCTGCTGAAGAATATCCCTGTGATCGTCACCACCGGTGATATCTTTACCGAATCGCTCGACAGGCTGCTGGAGGCCGGCGCCGACGGCTATATCGCCAAGCCTATCGAGGCCAAACCTTTGCAGAGAGTACTCAGCAAACATCTGTACCAGAAGAATGACGAGTTACAGGAATGAGCAGGCGCTTCTAAACAACGGCTACCTTTTTCTCACCCGACAGTTGGGTCTCCTTCCAGATCGATCCTGGGCGCTTGTATCGCCTGGTATATACCTGCCACATCCAGGATGCCTGTACGATCTTTTCCAGTGTTCGCAAATGTTTTTCGATCGCCTGTACCTGTTCTGCATCTTCCAGTTGGGGCAGCCTCTCACGAATACCTTCTACCAGCCCGGTAAAATCGATCAACACATTACGCACGATATTGGCGGCATGGCCGATCGTTTCAATGAATGACCATTCAGGGTTGTTGAAAGCCACCGCCATCACGAGATTGCAATCCGCGTTATTGTCGATCACTTCCTTCTCGAAGGAGAAAAGGTCATTGGTGAGGCATCCGAACAAGGCGCAGGCACGATGTGCCCTTCGCATCCAGGCATCCATCTTCACTTCCGCCAGCCAGTTCCAGTCCAAAAACCTGTTATCACTGTATTCAGCCAGCGAAATGATATGCGGCATGCCCGATGTATGCTTTCGGATACTGATATATTCATCTACCGTAGGCAGGTAACCGAGTGCTGCTGCTGAATTGTCTTTATGCGTCACTTCAATATGATAGGAATATAATTTCAGGAATTCCACGAACCAGGGCAATGGGGAGATATCGCGTATTTCAGCCAGCATCTCCGCATTGGCCAGCTCCACCCCATGCGATCCGGGAAGGATCTGCAGTTCTTCATCGATGGTGATCATCCGTTGAATGATCTGCCGGGCTGCTGACTGTTTATCCCGGTCGAGGTATTTGAAAAGCTCGCGGCCCATGGTATCGTTGAGGTAATAATCAGTGGCCAGGTTCTTCACCAGGGCAGTGGCGCGCACGAAATCGGCATCGGGAAACAGGAAGAGCGCACTGGTAACATAGTGCCTGGCATTGGGAAGCCATATACCATAACGTTCCCCGAATTCCTGCACCAGGTTCACCAGTTCAGGCGTTTTCGGGTGTGGCTCGTAGGTAGAACAGTACTCTTCGAGGTTGAACTGATCGTGATTAAAGAGATCGAGCAGGGAGAAAGAGGTAAGGTCTTTCAAGGCGGCGTAGTCCTGCTGGATGCGGACAAGGGCAATACGGGTTGCCACCTGAACGGAATGTTCATGTTTCATAATACAAGGTTTAATGATTAATAGTATGTATAAACAGTATATAGCTGTTTCACCAAGCATGTTGAACAGCCATATTCAATCTATCGTTGACAAAGAAAAGTTCTGCCAGGGATGGGATCTTTACAGAGGGAGGAGAAGATACTATCGAAACAAATTTCCAGCTAAAAACCGAGATTCGATGGCTGAAGGAAGAGATTAAATTTGGAAAAGAAATGTGTCTTTCCGGGAAGCAGAAGTGTCTGGGAAAGGAACAGCATTGAGGTGGTTTACCAGGACCGGCTGTTGCACTTCTAACATATTTTAATATTTTTATCCAATTATTCCCGCATTCACCGATACGCAGTTACATGCACATAAGTAAAGCCCATGATGGTCCCTTCAGTCTTGCCAGTCTCGATATCCGGGAATTCGAATCCCTGTTCCAACAGTATTATCGATGGCTTTGCCTCCTTTGTTTCAGGATCACCGGTAACTGGAATGAAGCAGAGGATATCGTGCAGGATTTCTTTGCCCGCTGCTGGCAGAACAGGGATTCCATCGCCATCCGGGAATCGTGGAAAGCCTTTGCGGCACGCTCGGTGAAGAATGCGGCGCTCAACCAGATCAGGAAAGAAAATATCCGGCATAAGCACGAAACAGCTTCCCAACACAATACAGAAGCAGAACAAGAAGATACAGGCGTTGAAGCGGAAGAAGAACAGCGTTATCTCGATCTGCTGGCAGCCATTGACCGATTACCGGAACAACGCCGGAAGATATTCATACTGAGCCGCCGCCCGGACATGCGCTATGCGGATATTGCCTCTCTAATGGGCATTTCCGTGAATACCGTGAAAATGCACGTACGCCTATCCTACCAGGAATTGCGCAAAGTATTGAACAGCGCCCTCGTTTTTTTTTATTTTTTTATTAAATAACCGGGAAAAGGATACACCCTATTGCCAAATCATTTTGTCATATCATGGTAGTTTATGGAACAGGAACAATTCAATATTGACTGGGAAAAGCTGGAAGCGATCCTGGAGAAGCCGGAACAGGAGCGGGTTTCACTGATCGCACCATTGTTGCCGGAAGAAAGGAAAGCCCTGGAACAATTGCAGCAGTTGAGAGGAGATGCGTTGTTTACAGGGGCCCTTCAACTGGATACGCAACAGGCCTGGAAGAAAACTTTTGGCGCCATCGGCAAAACATCCATAAAGCCTGTGTGGAACTTCCGGCATCAATGGAGAAGATGGGTGGCCGCTGCCTGCCTGCTCATCCTGGCCGGGGCCGCCTGGTTATTGTGGCGCGACCGCCCCGCAGGGATCATGCGTGAGCAGTCTATCCAGGAAGGACTGGCTGGGCATATCCCATCTTCAAAGATCCAACTGATCACTGCTAGTGGTAAGACCATTGAGGTAGATTCATTACAACAGTTCAGGGAAAAGGATGGCACTTCCATCCACATGCAGGAAGGGACCATGACCTACCATCAGGCCGGCGCCTCTCATACACCCGGCATCGACACAACAGCCGGCGCATTGATGAATACCCTGATCGTTCCCCGTGGCTACCTGCAATCACTGGTACTGTCGGATGGAACGAAAGTATGGCTCAATGCCGACAGCAGGATCATCTTTCCCGTTCGCTTCGATAAGAAGGAAAGACGGGTATCCATACAAGGGGAAGCTTATTTTGAAGTGAAGCCTGGTGCTCAACAGCCTTTCATCGTGTCGGTGCATACGTCCGGACACACGGTGCAAAACACCAGCCCCGATGCAGAAGTGCAGGTGCTGGGCACCTCCTTCAATGTGAAAGCCTACGGTAATACTATTTATACCACACTGGCCACCGGCAGTGTGCTGTTCAGGCCTTCAACGGGCAGGTCTGTACAATTATCGCCCGACCACCAGGTCATGTACAATACCCAATCAGGTACGAATATCCTTCAGAATGTATCTGCCGTTGATCATACCGCCTGGCGAAACGACGAGTTGGTGATGAATAAAATGACCATGGCCGAGCTGGCCGAATTGCTGGAAAGAAGATACGATGTACAGATCAGTTTCAGTGATGAATCGCTGAAGCATATTCAATACAATGCTGCCCTTCACCTGACACCGCAGGTAGCAGACATGCTCGAAAACCTGGAGCAGACGGGCCTTGTACGCTTCGCCGTCAGGGACAGGAAGATCACGGTGATGCCCTATGAAAAATAATTGCTGAACGTAACGCTACCGCGGACCCGGCCTCCTGGCCTTGTCCATCCATCATAGACCTTTCCGACCATTTATTGTACCGAACTAAATCTGTTTATTATGAGGATCAACTTTCTCATCAGGGGCCTCCATGCCCGGCTGCTAAACCGGTCACTGATCATTCCATTGCTCGCATTGCTCTTATTCCTGCATCATCCGGCCCATGCGCAGGACCCATCGCCGGGTAACCAGCGGGTGACCCTGAAGGTCGACAATGCCTCTATCGAGGAAGTCTTGAAAATGCTTCGCAAGGTGGTGAAACTGCAATTCATCATCGATGCAGGCGTATCGGGCAAATCCAAAAGCGCCCCGCTCAATATGGTGAATGCCCCGCTATCTGAAGTGCTCGACAAAATGCTTACCGGTACAGGACTTGAATACGTGATCAACAAGAACGTAGTAGTCATCCGGAAAAAAATCACACCACAGGCGCAGGAACCGGCCGGTGCCTGGCGTGCATATATTCCCGTTACCATCCTCGTAAAAAACGAAGAGGGCGATCCCTTGCAGGGAGCTACCGTGGCAGATGCTTCCGACCTCTCCAGGGCAGGGATTACCGATGCAAAAGGACAGTTCATCCTTTCCATGCTGCCGGCATCGAAAGTTCGTATCTCCTTTATCGGCTACGAGCCGCAAACCGTGCCTGTCAATGAACACAAGCCTGTCATCGTGGCGCTGAAGAACAGCCAGAAAGCTGAAGAAGAAGTAGTGATCACCGGCTTTCAGAACCTGCGCAAATGGGAATCTGTCGGCTCTACCTATAAAGTGAAAGGAGAAGATGTAAGGATCGCCGGGATACCGAGGGTCGATATCGCACTGCAGGGACAGATACCCGGCGTAAGTATCACCATCCCCAACGGAACGGTGGGTTCCAACCCGAAGATCCGTATACGGGGCACTTCCACGCTGATGGGTAACCGGGAACCTGTTTGGGTGGTGGACGGGATCATCCGTGAAGACCCCTTCCCTTTCAAGAACCAGAATCTCGATGATATCCTCAATGCGGCCGACAGGGCATCGATGCTGGCCGGCCTCAGCATCACCGGGAATGGCATTGCAGGGTTGAATCCTGATGATATCGAGGATATTACTTTTCTCAAGGATGCTTCGGCAACGGCCCTGTACGGCGTGCGCGCCGCAAATGGAGTGATCGTGATCACTACCAAAAAAGGAAAGGCAGGTCGCACCAATATCAATTTCCGTTCGGACTGGAGCGTTACACAAAAACCTTCCTACCGGCAAACAGACCTGATGAACTCGGCTCAACGGGTAGCCCTGTCAAGGGAGATGATAGAGAAAGGGATCAACTATTCCATGCCGGGCGCACAGGGTAGCTTTCCCGCTGGTTATCCATTGGATGGGCCGCAGAACGTGGGTTATGAAGGTCTGTACTACCTGCTGATCAATAAAAGCATCTCGCAACAGGAATTCAATGAAAGGGTCACCCAACTGGAAAAAAACAATACCGACTGGTTCGATGAATTGTTCCGCCATGCCATCAACCAGAACTATACACTGAGCATCAACGGGGGGAACGATAAGAGCACTTTCTATGCCTCATTCGGGTACAATACCACCGCCCATAGCGCGATCGGGAACGATCAGAAAAGGTTGAGCGCTTTGATGAATATGGATTACCGTCTCAATTCACGAATGCGCTGGCACGTAGGCATCAATGCATCCTCAATCAACACAAATGGATTCTATTCAACGGTGAACCCTTCCCAATATGCACTGAGCACCAACCGGGAATTGAAAGCCGATGAGTTCTATCCTGTCGGCAATAGCGCGATCAATGTCTACCTTCCCAATGGAACGCTGTCCAGCTTCATCTCCCGCCTCAATTATAATTTCAGGAACGAACGCGAACATACCGGCAATGTGGTGGATGGCAAGAATGTAAGCTTCAATACCGACCTGCAGGTTCAGATCCTGAAATCACTGAGCTGGCAAACGATGTTCGCCTATAACTTCGACAGGACCACTACACAACGATGGGCCGATGAATACTCCTATTATGTGGCGCAGGTCCGTGGCGCTAATTTCGGTGAGCTGCCCAAAGGCAGTATCTATGAACAGGCTTCGGTGCTCGCCCGCGGCGGCATACTGGAAAAAGAAGATATGAACCGCGATGGTTACCTGTTCCGAAACACCCTGAACTTCAACAAATCACTGGGACACGATCAGCAACACGATCTGAATTTCATGGGCGGTATGGAACTGCGCACCAACGAATACAAAGGCACTGCCACCAAGAATTATGGTTATTTCCCTGACCGCGGCGATGTGATCGACTATGATTATTCGATCATCCACAATAATCTCGCCAGTGACCTGATGATCAACAAATATTATAACCGCCGTACCAACGGTCTCACCAACTTCGTATCCTATTTCGGAAGCCTCACCTATTCCTTCAACCGGAAATACACCATCAATCTCAATGGCCGCAATGATGCTTCCAACCGGTTCGGCCAGTATTCCAATGCAGGCTTCAACCCCGTATGGGCCATCGGCGCACGTTGGGATGTACTGGCGGAAAAATGGTTCCGGCAAAGGCTTACCTGGATCAATACGCTCACTGTCCGCAGTTCATTCGGCTTTCAGGGAAATATCGTGGAAACAGTCGGCCCCAACCTTATTGCGCAATACAACACGCCGGTGTATAACCCTCTTACCGGTGAAGCCTATCTCAATATCAGGTCTATGCCTTATCCCGATCTGAGAAAAGAGAAAACGCGCACCACCAATATCGGTATCGACCTCTCCGTACTCGATAACAGGCTTTCCGTAACCTTCGATTATTATTATAAATATTCCAAAGACCTGATCTCCCTTCGCTCTGTACCCGTGGAGTACGGGACCCTGCAGATGTATGTGAATGGCAGTGATATGGTCAACAAGGGATATGATCTGTCCGTACGTGTGGTGCCTGTCAGGACAAAGGATTGGAACTGGTCACTGCAATTCAATACCAGCTTCAATTCCAACAATGTGATAAAACCGAAGTATACGCCGAATATCAAAACCCTCACCAATGGCACGGCGCTCACGGACGGCTACCCGGTGGATGGTTTCTGGTCATTCGACTATGCCGGCCTCAATCCCAAAACCGGCAAGCCGATGTTCCGATACCTGGACATCGATTCCAATCTCGCCCTGCTGAAGAATCCCGATCCGACCAAATATCTCGTCTATGGCGGCAATTCCATTCCCCGTATTTCCGGAGGTATTTTAACAAGTATACGTTACCGTAATATCATGTTGACGGCCAATTTCAATATGCAACTGAGTTATTATCTCCGCCTCAACCCGATCATGCTGGCAGGCACCAATGGCCAGTATCAGGCGCCGGGGGCAGATAAAAATGCCAGCCTGCAGCTCACCAGGCGCTGGCAAAAGCCGGGCGATGAAGCCTTCACGGATATTCCCGCCCTTTATGCAGCAGACGAAAGCCCCAGTTTCTATTTCAGTGATGTATCGATCGGTACTGTCGGCACGGCATGGTACAGGTATACCATGTACAATTACAGTGATCTCCGGGTCGTCAACGGTAGTCATCTCCGCTGCAACAATATCGTAGTCACGTATAATTTCACCAGGCAACAATTGAAAAAGATCAAAGGCATCAACACGCTATCGCTGTCGGGTAATATCACCAACCCCTTTGTGATTGCCAGCAGCAAACTGAACGGGCAGGACCCCGAAGTGCTGTCCATCGATGCCAATGCCGTCACCCCTACCATGCCTAGAATGAAAACAGTTTCTTTCAGCCTGAATGTCGGTTTCTGATCCATGACCGCTTCTAAAAATGAATATTATGAAAAGAAATAGTCTATTGATAAGTATACTGGTCGCCACCACGATCCTTACAGGTGGATGCCGGAAGTTCTTAAAAGAACGCTCACAGGATGAGCTGACTCCGCAAACGGCCGCCTCCCTGAACGAACTATTGGCCAGGGAAGGTTATCCGTATGTGGCCTCTGGCCTGACGGCCAGCGATGGTTTTGTATTTTGTAATTTTCTCAACTTCCTGGACGATGATGTTCACATGCAGAACAGGGAGAACATTTATGTGCAACCTTATGCCCGGCCCTTTTATACATGGTCGGATAAACTATATGACGACCTGGGTAATCTTGCTTATGGTCAACAGCAGAGCAGGAATCCCTATCAGCAATTGTACAACCAGATCAGGGGTTGCAACGTGGTAATAGACATGCTGAACGATATAAGCGGATCGGCAGACCAAAAGGAACAACTGGAGGGAGAAGCGCTCACCCTGCGGGTATATTATTATTTCATGCTGGTAAATCTCTACGGCCGGCCCTATAATGACCCGGTCAACAAGAACGATGCGTCACCGGGCGTTCCCATCGTACGCAGTGGCGGCATTGCCGAAAAGCCCCTTGCCCGTAATACGGTGAAAGAAGTATACGATTTTATGGTTGCAGATATCGAACGCGCGATCAGTCTGCTGGAGAGAAAGAAAAACATTTCCACTGTCTACAGGATCAACTACCGTTCGGCCTGGTTACTGGCCAGTCGTATCTATCTGCACATGGAACAGTGGGAAAAGGTGCTTACCTACACCAACAAGCTCATTGGAGATTATCCGTTGCTCACCGACCTCAATACCTGGAAAACACCGATGGCGCAGGGGGCGTTCAGCGCGCCCAACGCCCCCTTCCTCGACGCGTCCAACGTGGAAATGCTGTTCCTGTTCTGTAGTGCACGGACCGGTGATTTGCAGCCGATCATTCAACCGCCTTTAGGTCCTGTGCTCATTGCTTCCAACGAACTCACCGGTATCTATGAGACGAATGATATGCGTTTTACACCGTTCGTGTCCAATCCGTCGCCCAATTTTTACCTGACACGTAATAGCGGCTATTATACCGGCTCCAAGGTCAATGCCAATTCCCCAGGCGCCCGTTGTTTCCGCATGTCCGAAGCATACGCCAACAGGGCTGAAGCTATTATCCGCAAAGCGCTTGCAGGCGATGGCAATGCTTCGCTGCAGGCAGCACTGGACGATCTGAATTATATCAGGATAAGCCGCTTCAAGGCCGGCTCATCGAACGCTGTAGTCACGCTGGCTTCGCTGAATAATGATCCAATCAAAGTACTTGACTTCTACAAGCTGGAAAGGCGGAGGGAGTTTTGTTTCGAGGAATTCCGCTGGTTCGATCTCCGTCGCTATGGCCAGCCACAGATCGTACACACGTACGATCCTAATGAGCCGGTGGTGACCAATCCTTCATTGCCGGTAGAGACCTATACGCTTCCACAGGGGGGTAACAGGTATTTGCTGAAATTCCCTCCAACGGCACTGCAGGCAAATCCATTGCTTACACAAAACCCGTAATGTTCCTTCATCGATCAACATTAACTCTATCAATATGCGCTATATCAACAAAGACAAGAATATATGCATCGCCCTCTCGGCATTCCTGGCTTTCTCTATCCTGTTGATCGCCTGCCGAAAGGAAAACAACCCGGTAGTGATCTCCGAAAAGAAAGAGCAGCGATTCCAGCTCCCGCAGGGGAACTCGTCTTTCGATGCCACGATCATGGACTACTATAAGCGTTTTGATACCTATATCCTGTATAAATTCACGGATATAGATTTCAGTTATAATTTCAGCTATAACCTTGCACAACCTCCTGTCGGCAATATCAATGCCAAAACAGGACCTGTGCTGATGCGCTGTGGCGATTCGATAGCTATCCAGTCGGCCCTGGATTTCATGGAGCAATACTGGTTCAGTTTTTACCCGGAAAGTTTCAAGAAAAGATACCTGCCTTCGAAAATAATGCTTGCAGGACTGATCTACAATACCACCTGGAACGGCACCACCAGGATCTATGATACGCCCAGGGTAAACCCGGTGACCATACCGATCGAGGGAGCAGACCATATCACACTGCCCAAGATAGACACCGCTTTCAACACCTATTCACTTTCGAACAAACTGTTGCTGAAAGCCCAGCTCAATAAAACCTTTCTCAAGCATCTCATGTACCCGATGGTAAGTACAATGCCTGCACTGGTGCCGCTGCCCGATCAGTTCTTCAAGGTCAGCGATTATAGCCTGGGCATCCTGAACAATTCCAATAAATACAAATACGGATTCCTTACCGTATACGCAGGCAACCGGTCGCCCGAGCCCATGACCGATATGCTTAATTATCTCGATACCATCTGCGCCAAGCCCAAAGCCGCACTCGATGCCTACATGCTGAACCCGAAAGTGGATTCACTGGGCCTTACCAAAAAGAAATACGATCTGCTGGTGAACTATTTCAAGAACAACTACAACGTGGACATACAGGAGATCGGTAATAAACAGAATTAAACAAGAGAAATATGAAGAAGAGAAAGATTGCGCTGATGATGATGATCGTCGCCACTACTTCCGGTATCAGCGCACAGGAGATCAAATTCGAACATGACCCTTTTTCGGTCGTTTGCGCCAAAGCAAAAAAAGAGAATAAACTTATTTTCATCGATTTTTATACAAGCTGGTGCGGCCCCTGCAAAAGAATGGCCCAGACGGTTTTCAAAGAAGATACGGTAGGGCGATTCTTCAACCGGCATTTCATCAATTTCAAGCTGGATGCCGAAAAAGGAGAAGGCGTCGATCTCGCCAAAAAATATGGAGTGGCCATATTCCCTACTTTCCTCTTCGTGGATGGGGATGGGAATTTGTACAATCGCTACACCGGTTACCGGAACGATACGGCATTCCTCGACCTGGCCAGCCAATCGCAAAAGGAATTCAGTACGCCGGGCAACCTGGTGGCCATGAAGATCGATTATCCGAAAAAGAAAAAGGATACAGCCTTCCTGCGGGCTTATATCGACAGACTGATCGCCAATGGGATCCATGCCACAGGGCCCATTGAACAGTATCTATCCGTACAAACGGCCATGCAGCCCGGAAGTATAGCCATGCTGAACTTTCTCACCCGCTACTGGAAAGAGCTTTGCTATGGCGGCAATGCCAACACCCTGCTGGAGAAAAATATCGATGCTTACCGCACCCTGGCCCACAAGCCACAGCTTGGCCTGCTGAACGATTCATTCAGGATAGTCATGCTCTACCGGACCAGGGATTATGCCAAAGAGATCAGAAGCGAGCAATTCATGAAAGCCTATCTGGCAGCGTTTGACAGGCAGCCTGCTTCGAACAAGAACTTTGCCGAACTGGATGCGGCCTGGCTGGATTACTATGCAGGCACCAACCAGTGGAAGATCTATCAACGCCTGGCCGACAGGTGGATGGACAGTGTATGCAAATACTATGTTTCTCATCCCGTGACCAAAACACAAACAGTCATTTTTGCAAAGCCTGTACCTCCTGATGAATTGCAGGCGAGAAGGATTGCCGGTATCATCACTTCCAATGTAGTGATCTATATCAGGCAGTTTGCCGGTGAACCGGGCACGAACGCAAAAGCACTTCGCTGGATGGAACAGGCCATCGCCAATTATGACCAATTCTACGCTACGCTGAGTATCTATGCCAATGTCCTTTACCTGAACAAGCAAACGGAGGAGGCTATACGCTGGAAACAGGCATCCCTGAAAAGCCTCCCCACCGTCAGCTTTCACAGGGACCTTATGGAGCGGAACCTGCAACATATTCAAAATGGAGAAACACTGGAGGAAGAATAACAATCAAATATCATGCAAGCAAAAAATCGTTTTTGTAATATGTATAGCAAAGCTATCGGTCTGATCGGAAGTTGTTTACTGTCATCGTTACTGACCACAGCACAGGTGAACTACGTGATCAAAGGAAAGATCGGTAACCTGAATATGCCTGCTAAAATGTTCTTATCTTATTGGACAGGCTCCGGATACAGCAATGATTCTGCCGATATAAAAAATGGAGTTTTCACCTTCAGAGGCACATTCGATTATCCTGAGGAAGCTCGCCTTCAATTGCGGCGCACTGTGGATCAGAAAAATCTCGTTGAAGTGAGAAGTTTCTACCTGGAGAACGGGACCATTGAAGTGAACGGGGATTCGATACGCAATTCGACCGTCAAAGGCGGACAGGTCAACAAAGACTATGAAGAGCTGCAGGCAGCCTTACATCCGGTCAGGGTAAAGAGTTGGGAATTTGGCGTATATTATAACAGTCTTTCGAAAGAAGAAAGAAAGACGCCTGCCATGGATTCGACCCTCAAGGCAAATGACCTGGCCACTCAAAACGCCACTATGCAGGTGTATACCAATTTCATCAGGCAACATCCGAATTCGATGGTATCGCTTTTCCTGCTGAGATATCAATATGGTAAAGTACCTGACGTAAGGGAAGTAGGCCCTTTATTCAAACTACTGACCGACAATATAAAGAATTCCATTCCCGGTAAAATATATGGAAAGGTCATCGCATTATGGGAGCGCACCAACATCGGACAAACCGCCCCGGATTTCACGCAAAAAGATTCTTTAGATAAAGCGATCTCCCTATCCAGCCTTCGGGGCAAGTATGTATTGCTCAACTTCTGGGCCACCTGGTGCGGGCCCTGCATAATGGAGAAAAGGGACCTCAGAAAGACTTATGCAAATTTCAGTAGTAGAAATTTCGAGATCCTGGATATTTCTATTACAGATACCACCGGCGTTTTCGGCGACCGGCAGAAATGGATTAAAATGGTACGCAATTTCAAACTTCCCTGGATCAGTGTATATGGTGATGAAGCCCGGGAGCTCTATGGCATAGAAGCTGTTCCCAATAATTTCCTGCTCGATCCGAACGGAAAGATCATTGCGGCCAATATTCACGGCCCTAAACTGGAGGCAAAACTGGAAGAACTATTAAAATAACCAACACCTGACCCTCCGGCGCCATGCAAACAGGTTTTGCATGGCGCTTTTTATTTGCGCGGTAACACCAGGCTTTCCATGGCTTGCTTGTCTGTCCATAATTCCTTAGCTTGCTATATTGAACATCAACCAAACGGAACACGATTATGAAAAAACTGCTATTACTGGTGGTAGCCTGCCATACCATTATATGGCTCAACGCCCAACCCAAACCGCCGAAAGACGCTCCTCCGGCAAAAGAAGAAAAACCCGCCCCACCCCCAAGTGGCAGCCGGGTGTTGAACCCTGACTTCAACGTCGTCACCGAACATGCTGTGAACATCAAAGGCCAGCGGGTGCCTTACCGGGCCACTGCCGGTTCCATTCCAGTATGGGATGATGACGGCAAGATCATTGCCGGTCTTTTCTATACTTATTATGAAAGAACAGACGTGAAAGACCGTGATGGGCGGCCACTTGTCATATCTTTCAATGGTGGCCCCGGTTCCGCCTCTGTGTGGATGCATATCGCTTATACCGGACCGGTACTGCTCCAGATCGACGATGAAGGATATCCTGTACAACCTTATGGCTGGAAAGAGAATCCTCATTCCATTCTCGACGTAGCCGATATCGTTTATATAGATCCTGTGAACACCGGCTTTTCGAGGATCATCGACAAGAACGTACCTACTTCCAGGTTCTTCGGCGTGAATGCCGATATCAAGTATCTCGCCGAATGGATCAATACCTTCGTGAACCGCACTAACCGTTGGGCCTCCCCGAAATACCTGATCGGTGAAAGCTATGGCACCACGCGGGTTTCGGGGTTAGCATTGGAATTGCAGAATACGCATTGGATGTATCTGAATGGAGTGATACTGGTCTCCCCCACCGACCTCGACATCGAACGGGACGGCCCTGTGAATGGCGCATTACGTCTCCCCTATTTTGCCGCTACCGCCTGGTATCATAAGGTGCTGGAGCCATCGCTGCAGAGCAAAGATCTCACGGCCATGTTACCGGAAGTGGAAGAATTTACCGTGAATGAACTGTTGCCGTCGATCACCCGTGGCGGCTTCCTCGATGAATCGAGAAAGAAAGCCATTGCTGCAAAAGTGGCCCGCTATTCAGGTATTTCCGAAAAGACCGTGCTCCAAAATAACCTCATCGTGCCGGTGCCGCTGTTCTGGAAAGAATTGCTGCGCGATAAAGGTTATACCATCGGCCGCCTCGATTCCCGTTATCTCGGCCTCGATAAACGGGATGCCGGCGAGAACCCCGATTTCAATGCAGAGCTCACTTCCTGGTTGCATTCCTTTACACCGCCCATCAATATGTACCTGCGCGAAGAACTGAAATATAAGACCGACCTGAAGTATAATATGTTCGGACCGGTATATCCGTGGGACAGGACCGGTGGCAAGACCGGCGAGAACCTGCGACAGGCAATGGCCCAGAATCCCTGGCTGAAAGTGATGATCCAATCGGGATATTATGATGGCGCCTGTGATTATTTCAATGCCAAATTCAGCATGTGGAATATCGATCCGAGCGGTAAGCTGAAAGACAGGCTGAGCTTTGAGGGCTACCGCAGCGGGCACATGATGTACCTCCGCCGGGAAGATCTTATCAAAGCGAATGATGATCTGCGTAGGTTCATCAAAGAATCCCTGCCGAAGCCTGGTCAGCCTGCAAAATATTAGGTCGGCCTGATCTGTTCAGTACATCACCAAAACCAAATACCTGATGAGCAGCTTCCTCTACGATCTGCCTACCACCGTGCTAGTAGCGATCTTATTTGTATTGATGATCGTCTTCAATTGGGCCGGCTCACGCCTGAAGAGATCAAGAGAACAGGAAACCGGTGAAAGCGCAGATGGCGGAGGCGCCATGGAAGGTTCCATGCTGGGGCTGCTTGCTTTGCTGCTGGCATTCACCTTTGGTATGTCGAGTTCCCGTTACGATACCCGCCGGGGCCTGGTAGTGGAAGAGGCCAATGATATTGGTACTGTCATCCTGCGGACCGATCTCTACCCGGACAGTATCCGCAATGCATTACGGTCCGACCTTCAACAATATCTCGAAGCACGTATTGCCTATTTTGAGGCAGGATTCAATGAACAGCAAGTGCAGGGATCCCTGCAGCAGTCGGCCCGGATATCGGATCTGCTTTGGAATAAAGTAACAGCGCTCAGTCGCACCAATAATTATATATTGGCCAGCCAGCAAATGGTCCCTGCCATGAATGCCATGTTCGACGCAGCTACCAGCCGTGATGCTGCACGCAATGCCCATGTTCCCGAATCGATCGTTTGGCTGCTCTTCCTGTTGACACTCACGGCGAGTTTCATCATCGGGTATGGCAGCAAGCGTGGCAAGACCGACAAGATCATAGTAGCCGGGTTTGCCTTGATGATGGTGCTCACCATCTACCTCATCCTCGATCTCGACCGGCCCCGCCGGGGCATCATCACGATGGACAAAGCACACGGCAATATGACCGGACTGCGGGAATTGTTCAAATAGGTCATGAAAATAACGGGGTGTTTTGTACATTTGCCGCCGTTCAAATGGAGAGATGCCGGAGTGGTCGAACGGGACGGTCTCGAAAACCGTTATTCGCGCAAGTGGATCGAGGGTTCGAATCCCTCTCTCTCCGCAAAATTTGACAAGACGGCTTTAATGCCGTCTTGTTCATTCGGATCATCCTCTGGAATGCAGATTATATTATTGCTTTAAAATATGGCTATAGAATCTGTTTACAGCCTTAATTTCAACGACCATAGGGGTTTTACTGTCGCTTATAATCGATTTTATCTTCCTTTATATTATTTTACCAAGAAGATTGTTACTGATCCGGAGATAGCAAAAGACATTACTGCCGATGCTTTCATAAAACTGTGGCGACAGGCTCAGGAGGGAGAACCTGTACAGAATGTAAATGCCTTTTTACATACTACTGCCCGCAATGCCGCTATCAACCATATACATACTCAAAAACTGCATCAGGACAAAAAAAAGGAACTTTATCACCTGGCTGAACAAGACGACCGTACAGCGCTGCAAATGGCAGAAATAAAGTCGGAATTATTGTTGTATATACAAGAAGAAATAGAGAAACTTCCGTCCAAAGCCAGGCAGATATTTAAACTGTCTTTTATAGAAGGCATGAAGAATAATGAAATTGCCGCCCTTTTAGGTATAAGCGAGCGAACCGTTATTAATCAAAAAGTCGTTTCCCTTAAAAAATTGCGTATAGCATTTCAAAACAGGCAATGGCTATGGGCTTTACTCTTGTTCGTATTCTATCATGAATAGTATTATGTGATTGATTTTTAATGCTGTACAATTTTTTTAACTTTTTTTACTCCTTTTTTGGTCGAAAACGCTGCCTCAATTGTCTCCTTATAGAACTCTTTATCCTGAAAAATTGCTAAATCACGACAAATGCCAAACATGTCGTTTCAACACCGGGCGTCATCGCTCATATTGAAATATTTGCAGCAAGAATTAAATGATGCCGAACAATTGGAACTAACAGCCTGGATAGAAGCTGCTCCTGAGCATAAAGTGCTTTTTGAAGAGTTGGTAACCGGTGATGGCATTAGGGAAGAACTAAACAGTTTATACAGATTGAGAAAAGAATTGGATAAAAAAATATATAGAGAAATTCCAGAAGCCAGGAAAGTAATTCCCTTATATAAACGGAGCTTTTTTCGAATAGCAGCAGCAGTAGCCTTCTTTACAATATTAGGAAGTGCAGGATATTACCTGGTTAACAGAAACAACCATACGCGCTTCGTAATAACCGCTTCTGATCCACAGGAAAAGCGATTCAAGAACGATATAGATCCAGGAAAATATAAAGCCATACTAATGCTTGCCGGTGGCCAAAAAGTAATCCTTGACAGTGCAGGAGGGATCATTGCAAGTCAGGACAATGTCAAAATCCGGAATGATGCAGGGTTATTAAATTATGAATCAGTGGAAATTGGTTCATCTACGGAAGTCAGTTACAATACATTAACCACTGCCAAGGGAGAAACCTATCCTGTAAAGTTAAGTGACGGAACAATGGTTTGGCTTAACTCAGGATCTTCTTTACATTTCCCCACGGTTTTCACTGGTAATGACCGAAAGGTAGAAATCACGGGTGAGGCTTACTTTGAGGTGGCGAAAGATACTACAAGGCCATTCAGGATAAAGAAGCCTGGAGATAGCTTTGAAACCGAAGTTTTGGGAACTCACTTCAATATAAATGCTTACGATGATGAAGCAGCCGTTAAGGTCACTCTGCTGGAAGGGATAGTGAAAGTGAAAGAAGGTAATAGTAGCACCTTGTTGAGGCCGGGGCAACAGGCCCAGGTTTCGGTCCCAATGGGCAACAAGGAGAGAACGATAAGCGTGCTGACTGATATAAATATTGATCAGGTAATAGCATGGAAAAACGGCTTATTTGATTTTAGGAACGCAGATATAAGGGAAATCATGCGTCAAATAGCAAGATGGTATGATATAGATGTTGTCTATCAAGGAAATCCTTCAGGGGAAAGATTTAAAGGGAAAGTATCCAGAGATGCCAAACTTACTGAACTTTTGAAAATACTTGAACTAAATGATGTGCGATTTATTATTGACGGAAAAAAGATTACAGTGATGCAATAACGCTTTGCAGATGGTTGATCAAAACAAAAACAGGGAAGTGTTGATGCCACTCCCCTGTGAATAGTTCGGGTTAACCCTTAATAAATACAATCGGGAAAGACTGCTTATTCATTAACCCAAACAAAAGCAAATTTATGCTATTTAATGCTCTTTGTAAAGGCCAGCCTATGTATGGCCTTTTAACTAAAACAATCTCGCCTCAGGCAAGACGAGTCATGAAACTAACCGCAATTATCTTGTTCGTGGCTGCGCTACACGTAAGCGCCAAGGGCCTCGGCCAGCAAATATCCCTTGATCTAAAGGACACCCCGCTGGAAAAAGTATTTACTGAAATCGAAAAACAAAGCGGCTATCAATTTTTTTACAAAATCTCGCTGGTGGTTGAATTCAAGAACGTTGATGTTGTTATCAATAACGCGAATATTGAACAAACACTGTGCAAAATATTCAAAAATCAGGCTCTGGACTTTAATATTGTCGGCAAAACCATTGTAGTTACAAAAAAGGACGAATCAAAAAGAATCATTGAACAACCTCCTCCTATTGATGTGCATGGACGGGTAGTAGATAGCACGGGGAGCCCGATGATTGGCGCAACGGTTAAAAATAATACAATCCATACGACAACTCTAACTGATGATGAAGGTGAGTTTTCTATTCATGCTGATGTTGGAGATGAAATAACTGTATCATTTGTAGGTTATAAATCAAAAACTTTTAAGCTTACCGTAAGTTCGACCAATCTGGCAATACAGCTCTCGCCTGAAATTGCAAGGTTAAAAGAAGTTGTTGTTAATACCGGTTATCAGTTGATATCTAAAGGGAAGATAACCGGGTCTGTTGTTGAATTAGACAAACAAACAATAAATAGATCGGTTGGAACCAATTTTATTGACAGATTAACAGGATTAGTTCCAGGCCTTCTGTCTCTTGGGTCTTATACCCCGAGCCCTTCAGCCGATCCTAATGACCGTTATACCGGCCTATCTATAAGGGGCCTGAGTACTTTATATAGTAATGTTGGAACAGACCCCTTGATTGTCCTGGACAATTTTCCTTATGATGGCGATTTAAATAATATAAATCCTAATGACATAGAGTCGATCAGTATTCTCAAGGATGCAGCAGCGGCCTCGGTTTGGGGAGCCCGGGGAGGCAATGGCGTGATTGTGATATCAACAAAAAAAGGCAAACTAAACCAGTCGATGCAGGTGAATATATCCGCTAATACTACGATAACCAATAGACCCAATATATATAAGGACAGAGCCTTCCTCGATGCCAATGACTACATTAATGCCGAGACTTATATTTTCAATCAGGGATTTTATGATTATTTACTTGACAATACATACTCGTACCCGGCAGTTTCACCAGTAGTTGCAATTCTTGCTAAACAAAGATCCGGACAATTGTCAGCTGCCGAAGCGTCGGCTCAAATCAATGCTTTGCGTAAGTTTGATGTCAGAGATCAGGCTAAAAAATACGGGTACCAAAAGGGCATTAATCAGCAATACTCGTTGGGAATAAATGGCGGCAGCAATAATATGACTTACGAGTTATCAATTGGCAGAGACCAAAATAAATCCAACATGGCCGGTTTAGCTTTTCATAGAACGACGATTAATGCCAATACCAGCTACAGGCCGATAAAGAACCTCGAGATAAACTCAGCCATCAACTATGCCCAGGCAAAATATTTTAATGCAGTTGGCGCCTTGGGATACAAAGGCATATACCCGTATGCTCAATTTGCCGATGCGAATGGTGATCCATTGCCTATAGCCAGTGGCTATAGTTCATCATATATTGACAGCGTGGGAAAAATGGGTTTCTTAGATTGGCATAACCGGCCCTTGCAAGATCTTAGGAACGGTGATAACACAACATCAAACACGGACTTGTTATTAAGGATTTCCGCCAGGTACAAAATAACGCCTTACCTGAATGTGCAGGTATCGTATCAAAACGAGCATCAGAATAACAACAACAGGAATTACCAAAACTTAAGTATATATTATACACGTAACTTAATTAATCAGTTTAGTCGATACGATCGCGCTACTGGAAAAATTAACTACGTGCTTCCGCTGGGAGGAATACTGAATCAAACAACAGTACAGAGTAATTCAAACAATTATCGTTTTCAGTTAAATTTCAACAAAAATGTGGCGAACAACCACAATGTTTCCGCCTTTGCCGGTGGCGAAATCAGGGAGGTTACTACCCGCGGCACTACCAATTTAGCTTATGGTGTTGACCCGGACCTCGGTACATCAAACAATTATCTGGATTATCTGCATTATTTACCCACGAACCCTAGCGGCAGTCAGCAGATCACCGCGCCAGATGGCAGCGTTACAGGGGTAAACTTACATTATGTATCCTATTTTGCCGGAGCAACCTATTCATACAAAAATCTGTTCATAGCAAGTTTAACCGGCAAACGCGATGGGGCTAACTTGTTTGGTGTTAAAACGAATGATAAAATCACCCCGTTATGGGCGGCGAGCGGTGCCTGGAATATAAGTAACCAGCCATTTTATCATGTCGATTTCATCCCACAACTGAAATTACGGGTATCATACGGTTACGCGGGTAACGTCTATAACGGTTCTGCTTATGTAACCGGGGGTTACGGTATACGGGGAAATACCGGGGCAAATATTATTTCTGCCATTACACCGCCAAATCCCAGTTTGCGTTGGGAGCGTGTGCGAACGACCAATTTGGGGATAGATTTTTCTTTGAAAAAGGACATATTATTCGGAACAATCGAACTCTACAAAAAAGACGGCCTTGACTTGATAGAAGATGTGCCCTTGGCCCCTTCTGTCGGATTTACTTCATTTAAGGGTAATGCGGCATCAACGACTACGAAAGGTATAGATATACAACTTGGAAGCAGAATTTTAAATCAGGGCTTCAAGTGGACCTCAACCCTGAATTTTAGCTATTTGAAAGATAAACTTTCAAAATATGACGTTCCCCAAACCAATGAGTCCATGATCTTTGGCCAGGGTATCGTAGGCGGACCAGTTTACGGAGTGTACAGCTATAAATGGGCAGGGTTAGATCCTGCAACCGGTGACCCGCAAGGATATCTGAATGGCAAAATAAGCAAAGATTATGCTGGGATAATCAATAATTTCAATCCGGACAGCCTGGTCTTTTCCGGCTCGCGAATTCCTACGACGTTGGGTTCTTTAACCAATGACTTCAGTTACAAAGGATTCTCCCTATCCGTCATGATTACCTATAAATTGGGCTACTATTTCAGGAAACCAAGTATAAGTGGCAATTTTTATGATATTGTAAATGGATTTCCCAATGTCGATTATATTAACAGATGGCAGAAGCCGGGAGATGAAAAAAAGACAAATATTCCGTCTTTAGTGTATTACGATTATGAGCGTGCTACATTTTATCAGTATTCGCAGGTTTTAATAGACAAAGCCAGCCACATACGGCTTCAGAACATACGGCTTGCCTATGACCTCACGCCACAAATTAAGAAGGCATTTTCGTCCTTCCAGGTCTTCACGTTTGCGAATAACCTTGGTTTACTATGGGTGGCAAATAAAGACAAAATAGACCCAGATACTTATAGTTCATATCCCAATCCTTTTTCAATATCATTTGGTTTACAGGCAACCCTTAAATAGTATTATTATGAGAAGGTACAACACGCTTTATCTTTCAGCGCTCATTATCGGGCAATTGCTTTTTGGATGCAAAAAACAGGATGACTTTCTGAATACAAAGAGGAATCTAAATGATGTAAGACCTTCTACTATTCAGGATGCCCAGGCTATCTTAGACGATAATTACGATATGAATGTGCAATATCCATCAAGCGGATTAGCGGGATGTGATAACTATTACATTTCTGATCTTCGTTTTTCATCGCTCGGCAGTATCTATCAAAATGCTTACTTGTGGAAGAAAGATGGCCTTTATAACGTTGGCCCCAATAGTGAATGGGCGACACAATACCAAAGAATTGAATTTGCCAATATAGCCCTGGATGTACTGGCCGGAATTTCTCCTGACGCCTCAAACCAGCAACAATATAATAACGCCAAAGGCTGTGGCCTTTTCTTTAGAGCATTTTCGTTCTATATGGCCGCTCAGGCCTACTGTAACGCATACGATAAATCAACAGCCTCGAAAGATTTAGGGATCGTGTTGAGATTAACTTCAGATGTCAATGTTCAATCAACCCGGGCAACTGTTCAACAAACGTATGATCAAATGATCAATGATTTGAAGGAGGCAGTTGCTATTCTACCGGCCAAAGCAGGTTTCCCTATGCGGCCATCAGCACCTACCGCAAACGCGCTATTGGCAAAGATCTATTTGTCGATGGAAGATTATGAAAATGCAGCCAAATACGCTACCGCCGCACTCAGCCAGTTTAATACCCTGGTGGATTATAATAGCAATTTGGTGTCTTATTCAGGAACCTATGCATTTCCCAGCTATCCCAATAATCCGGAGGTGAATTTTTACGCTATTTCGAGTTATACAGGCTCTTTCCTCATCAATTGGGCATCAAGAGGAATTGTTGATTCAACATTATATAACTCGTACGAGCCAAATGATTTGAGGAAAACGCTTTTTTTTACAAAACGATCGTCTGATGGCCAGATTGCTTTTCGAGGCAATTATGTAGGCAGCTTTTCGGGAGGTTATTATCCGTTTTGTGGTATAGCCGGTGATGAGCTTTACTTAATCCGGGCTGAGTCATATGCCCGTACCAACAATATCCAGGATGCACTGGCTGATCTTAATGCCTTGCTGGTAAACCGATATAAAGCAGGGACATTTGTGCCTATCGCTATTTCAGATCCTTTAATACTACTGCAAAGAGTTTTATTGGAGCGACGAAAAGAATTGCCGTTTACAGGACAATTGCGTTGGGAAGATTTGCGCCGGCTAAATAAAGATAGACGCTTTGCAATTACGCTAACCCGAGTCGTTAATGGAGCTACCTATACATTGCCACCGAACTCCCCGCGTTATGTTTGGCCTATACCCGATTACGAAATTCAATTAAGCGGAATTCAACAAAATCCTTAAACTAAAGACCATCTCTTCATCTGATTAAGCTATCGTTTTCTATCCATTTAATAACCATGATTCTAAAATTCTAAAGAATATGATTTCAAGATTAATTTCATTAAGATTGGCATTGGTGTTTTTTTTCATTGTCTTTAGTTTGAGACTTCTTGCCAATGCTGGTTTAGGCTATAATGGCCAGTCGCAAATTACTGATACCATACAGCCGCTTAAGGTCGGAGATTTTGTACCAGACATCTCATTTGAAAATACAATTAATTTTCCTGCGGGATTAAAAAACATGTCTGATCTAAAAGGCAAACTCGTCATTCTTGATTTTTGGAGCACCGGGTGTTCTTCCTGTATTAAACTTATGCCTCATATGGAAACGCTTCAGAGAAAATTCTCTAAAGACCTGGTAATCCTGGTAATGAACCCTTTGCAAACCGAAGAAGAAATAAACAAACGGATTGAAGGATTAAAGCGTGTTTATCCCGAGTTCAGAATTTCTACTTTGCCAGGTGTAAATGGAGATAAACAGTGGTATGCTTTTTTTCCGCATAAGAGTGTGCCCTATCATGTTTGGATTGATAAAGAAGGAAAGGTGATCAGTTGCACAAATTGGTATAACGCAAATGAAAATAATATTGCACGGGTGCTGAAGGGTGAAAAAGTCAATATGATACAGGATTTGGTAATTCCAGAACAAGATTATAAACATGTGTTGATCCCATCTGTATCTGCAATTCCTCAGCCATTATATTACTCCGTTATTCTTCCCTACGCGAACGGCATAAAATACAACGCGCAAGACGTTGATTCTATAAAAAAAACACTCACGGTAAGATTTGCCAACACGCATATCGAAGATTTATATAGGCAGGCCTATCCACAATTTAGACAGCGGATAATTTTTTCAATTCCGGATGCCGGCCAGTATTACAAAAACGACGATGAGCTATCAGATGAAAAATTCTTGAACTATCATTATACCTATGAGTCGTCTATACCGCTGGAGAAAAAAGACGAATGGAGGACCTACATGGCGGTTGACTTAAACCGTTTTTTTGAGGCATATAAGCATTTTAAAGCAGTTCCAGCCAAGGCAACGATCGGATGTTATGTTTTGCAGCTAAAGAACAAGAAGCTCCTGAATGCTAAAATAGATACTTCCGAATTTCCCGGAATCATAACGGAAACCTCCGACGGGCATATTATTTACACCGGCGCTAAGGCAAGCACAATTACAGCGGCTGCAGAGTACCAGCTTGATAAACATGATGGCAAACCATTGGTAGTACTCAATGAAACCGGCTTAACCGATCAGCGGATCAACTTTACTTTGCCATCGAAATTCAAGGACATAGAAAGCCTTAACGAAGGTTTGTCCAAGACCGGGCTTCAGCTTGTTTCAGCGAAAAGAAATGTGGATGTATTAATGATCAAAAGCGTTAAATAACAATATGACATCAGACGGTATGCTTGTAAACAGAATTCTGTAATAATGATTTGTAAATTTTTTATGAGGAAAATAACACTTTCTATATTAATTATTTTTTCTAGTTTCATAGTGTGCGCACAAATATATGCACCTGTTAAATGGTCCTGCACCTCGAAGAAAATAAGCAAAACAGATGTGATCCTGCTGCTAAAAGCTACGATAGATGATAGTTGGCATATTTATAGCATTCACCAGCCGGAAGGCGGCCCAACCAAAACGACCTTTATATTCAAGCCTTCAGAAGATTTTACATTGGCAGGACAGGTTCAGGAACCCATGCCGGTCACACACTTCGAGGAAGCTTTTAAAATGGACGTCGGTTACTTTGAAAAATCGGTAATCTTCCAGCAGCGCATCAAGCTGAAAAAAATACCTGCTTCCGTTACTGGTAAAGTAAGTTTCATGGCTTGCACCAATGAGAAATGTTTGCCCCCAGGGGAAGTCGAATTTAATATTCTAGTCAAATAAAAAAAGAATAAATTACTTAGGTCGCAAGTGCGCGTAGTTCTTTGAATGTTTTCGATTTTGTGAATACAATTCTGGTCACCAAGGGCTGGATGCCATAGCTTGTTGAATTATACGATGGAATAGCAAGGCTGTCTTTTGTGATATTTCCATTTCCTTGAATAATTCGTAGGCAGACATTCCCTTTTTCCGACAATACCGGAAGACACCGCAGAAAGCCTTTGGCAGACTGATAAACTTTGAAAAAAACGAAAACGGAGTAAGGCGCTCGATTGTGATCCCTCTCTCTCCGCCTTCAAACGTAAGAGCCTTCAAGTCTTTGGATTTGAAGGTTTTTTTAGTCAGAAGTTTTTTATGTCATTGACGCTATACTTCCTATTTGTCGTTATAAACTTTTATGAATTTTCCCTGCTCGCCCATTTTGTCGTACTCAATTAAAGTGTCTCCCTTCATCTTATAATCAAAACGAAATCTGTCTGTAGAAATCCAGATGTCTACGTTTGCTTTTATAGGATTATCAGGATGATTCCAATATCCCATCGACGCTTGCGATTTGTAGTACCAATAACGGTCAATTGTTATGGTGTCGATCTCTGCTTTTCTGTCTGTAAATTGGTAGTATAACACATTGGAAGTGTCTTTGATTTCGATTAGTGTAAACCCTTCTCTATTGTGTCGGACCCAGGTGCCTTGCAAATCTTGATTTTTTGCTGTGTCAACCAGTTGTAGTTTCTTAGAATTATTTGTTTTATTAATTGTAGCCTGATTATCACAAGCATAAAAGAATATAGACAAAAGAGAAATGGTCGAAAGTAGTTTGGTCATGTCTTTAAAAGGTAAGATGCGTTTTTGGAATTGTTCCATAAAGTGGTATCTAAAGATTGTGTAATAGCTAGTATTTGATCCGACAAACAAGGATTAAATATTAGCTATTACACTTTTGACCAGCCCCATATCACATGAAAATGGTAGTTAAACCAAAACTAATTATGCCCATATTCTTGGTATTTGTTTTTGCCCAGGTGTAAACTCAACTACAATCTTTTTAATCGCCCTTGATGACCTTGTCCCCATTGACGGACATAGTTAAAGTGGAGATTTCGAGCTTTTTTGATGCCTTTTAATTTGTTCAAACTTTTCTTGCCTGATGTCTGATCTTCATATTGCTTATAATGGCTTTCACATTTCTATGGGCAATCCAATTAATCAGTATTTATTGAAATTTCATTGAGAATCATTTTGTTATCGGCAAATTAATATCACAAATGCAACCATATTGAGATTTTAGTAGGTGGGAGGTCCATAAGTTTGCTATAAAACCCCTTAATTTTGCAGCCATGCGCATTATTGCTTTTATTTTAGCATTCATAGTATTAGCACTTAGCTCTCGGCCATGTGCCGATGGGGCTTATACTATGAAAGTTGAAAAGGCAAAAACAGTCCAGGCAAAATTTCCTACACAAAAAAAAGAGCAAACCCATAATGACGCATGCACTCCTTTTTGCCATTGCACCTGCTGTGCTGGCTTTTCGATAAATCACTATTTCACATCTGTAACTGATATCTGTTTTCTCTCCGACAGAACATTTACTTCTTATTTGCCAGCTACTATCATTGAAATTTCTCTTCCTATCTGGCAACCTCCGCAGTTGTTCGCTTAATACCTCTTCATGTTATTCTATGTCCTATGCTATGCGCAGGCGGCATAGGTAATTTTCATTTTTACTGCTCCAAAATGTGGTTATGGCCAAAAACAAAAAGAGGTCATTAACCCGTAAGATGCCAGTTTACAGCAAAATAAAAAGCCCTGTAAAGCCAGCTTGGATGCGGGTTGCCAAACTAATCACCATGATAGTGCTTGGTATTATGATGGTGCTGGCTGTTATCAGTATCATAATAGGATATTATCGTCTTGTATCAAATCATAAATAGGATATGCTCAATAAAATCATTCAATTTTCCATCAAAAATAAACTGGTCATCGGCCTGTTTACGCTGGCATTGATTATATGGGGTATTTATTCGGCAAAAAAACTCCCCATAGATGCCGTTCCCGATATCACCAATAACCAGGTACAGATCATTACGCTAAGTCCTTCGCTTGCTGCACAGGAAGTGGAGCAGCTAATATCGTTCCCCGTCGAACAAACAATGGCCACCATTCCTGAAATCAAGGAAATCCGTTCCATATCCAGGTTCGGTTTGTCTGTGGTTACTGTTGTATTTCATGATGATGCCAATATTTACTGGGCCAGGCAACAAGTGAGTGAACGACTGGTGGAAGCCCGTAACCTCATACCGAATAATATTGGCAATCCTGAAATGGCGCCTATCTCCTCGGGGCTGGGCGAGATTTACCAGTATGTTTTGCACACCAAAAAAGGCTATGAAAATAAGTATAATGCCATGTCACTTCGCACCCTGCAGGACTGGATCGTGAGGCGGCAATTACTCGGTACGCCAGGCATTGCAGATGTCAGCAGTTTCGGAGGATTGCTGAAGCAATATGAAATTGCACTCAATACTGATAAACTTCGCAGCTATAACTTATCCGTTGCAGATGTATTTAATGCGCTGGAAAAAAACAATCAAAATACAGGGGGGTCTTATATTGACAAGAAACCAAATGCGTACTTTATCCGTAGCGAAGGTTTTATTAATACAACTACTGATATTGAAAAGATCGTGGTTAAACGTACTTCCGGTGGTGCACCCGTATTGGTCAGGGATATTGCAACAGTTCAGTTAGGGCATGCTACACAATATGGTGCTCTTACACGGAATACAGAAGGAGAAGTAGTTGGCGGCATTGTACTTATGTTAAAGGGCGCTAATTCCAGCGAAGTAGTCAAAAATGTAAAAGATAAGATACTACAAATACAGAAAAGTTTACCTGAAGGTGTAGTAATCGAACCTTTTTTAGACAGAAGCGCCCTGGTAGGCCGTGCTATTGATACGGTAAAAAAGAACCTTATGGAAGGTGCATTAATAGTAATTTTTGTATTGGTTCTTTTTCTTGGGAATGTTCGTTCAGGGTTGATTGTAGCATCGGTAATACCATTATCCATGCTTTTTGCAATCTCTCTTATGAATATATTTGGTGTTTCCGGTAACCTGATGAGTTTAGGAGCTATCGACTTTGGGCTGATTGTGGATGGTGCAGTAATTATAGTAGAAGCAACCATGCACCAGTTAATACATAAAAGGGTTGCCCGGCTTACGCAGGAGCAACTGGATGAGGAAGTGTATAAGTCAGCCGGGAAAATGATGAACTCTGCCGCATTCGGTCAGATAATAATTTTAATTGTATACCTACCCATTCTTGCATTAGTGGGCATTGAAGGAAAAATGTTTGGTCCTATGGCACAAACAGTATCCTTTGCCATTCTCGGCGCATTCCTACTGTCGCTCACCTATGTGCCTATGATGAGTGCTTTATTCCTAAACAAAAAAATAAGCCACAAGGAAAACTTCTCCGATAAAATGATGAAGTTCTTTCAGAAGGCTTATTCTCCTTTGATACAGGGTGCTCTGAAAATGAAGGTACTGGTAGTTGGCATTGCTGTGGGATTATTTGTTGTCAGCCTTCTTATTTTTAGAACCCTGGGCGGCGAATTTATACCTACACTGGAAGAAGGAGATTTTGCAGTAGAAACCCGCTTGCTTACAGGTAGTTCATTGTCCCAAACTGTGGATAAGGTGACGCAAGCATCAGATATATTACTAAAGAATTTTCCCGAAGTAAAAGAGGTTATCGGCAAAATTGGCGCATCCGAAATCCCAACGGACCCGATGCCCATTGAAGCCTGTGACTTGATGGTTATATTAAAAGATAAAAGTGAATGGACATCTGCAACAAACCGTGAAGATCTGGCTGAAAAAATGGCTAAAAAACTTGAAAGCATACCGGGCGTTTCTTTTGGTTTTCAACAACCGATTCAAATGCGCTTTAATGAGTTAATCGCCGGCGTACGCCAGGATATCGGTATCAAGATATTTGGCGAAGACCTGGATGTACTTTCTGATCTGGCTAAAAAAGTAGCCGCAATTGTTCCCACTGTTAAAGGCGCCGAAGATTTATATGTGGAGCAGGTAACCGGATTACCGCAAATTGTCATTAAACTTAACAGGGACAAGATTGCACAGTTTGGATTGAATGTAGAAGATGTAAACCGCACTGTGAGCGCTGCATTCGCAGGAGAAGCAGCCGGCATTGTATATGAAGGAGAAAGAAGGTTTGACATGGTAGTTCGCCTGGAAAAAGCCAGCCGTCAGAGCATTGATGATGTAAAGGGGCTATTTGTGGTCGCCCCGGATGGCAACCAGGTTCCTCTGGAACAGGTGGCAGAAGTTAACTTGCAGTTAGGCCCCAACCAGATTCAACGCGAAGATGCCAAGCGGAGAATCATTGTAGGTTTTAATACAAGAGGCAGGGACATTTCATCGGTGGTTAAAGAAATGCAGCAGAAAATTGATAAGCAGATAAAATTGCCCCCGGGCTATTTTATTACTTATGGCGGACAGTTCAAGAACCTGGAAGAAGCAAATAAAAGGTTGTCTGTCGCCGTTCCTGTAGCATTGGCGTTAATCCTCCTGCTGCTCTTCTTCGCGTTTGGGTCTATCAAATATTCACTACTCATATTTACTGCAATCCCCATGAGCGCTATTGGTGGTGTATTTGCATTGTGGCTCCGTGGAATGCCATTCAGTATTTCAGCAGGTGTAGGGTTTATAGCCTTATTTGGTGTTGCTGTGTTAAATGGCATTGTATTAATCAGTGAGTTTAACCGGCTAAAAAAGGAAGGTATGATTGATATAACTGCAATCATTTTGAAGGGAACTTCTGTCAGGCTTAGACCTGTTCTAATGACTGCAACAGTTGCATCTTTAGGCTTTTTCCCAATGGCATTATCAAAAGGATCAGGTGCAGAGGTACAAAAGCCGCTTGCTACGGTAGTAATAGGAGGACTAATAACAGCCACCTTCCTTACGTTGGTTGTGCTGCCGGTATTATACACATGGTTTGAAAAGATAGGGAAGAAAAATAAGAAAACCAATATAGCCAAAGGCCTCGCTTCATTGGTAATATTATTTTTTGCCTCTTCTTCCTTGGTAAATGCTCAAACAAAACCCGTTATAAATCTGAAGGACGCCGTGGCATCTGCAATCAGAAATAACCCTTTGGTAAAAGTCGGCTCGCTGGATATTGGCTATCAGCAGCAGTTAAAAAAAACAGTAAAGGATTATGGTAAAACAAATGTTGACCTTATGTTTGGCCAGTACAACAGTCGGATTGCCTACGACAACAATTTTACCATAACTCAGAACATTCCTAATCCCGGTTATTTTAAAAGCCTGATAAAGCTATCTGAATCCAACATCAAAAGCAGTGAGCTGCAATTGAAGATTTATCAGGGTGAACTGGCTGCCAATACCAAAACATCGTATTACCAGGTTAGCTATTGGCAGGAAGAAATACGTTTGCTGAAAGAGTTGCTGGCTATTTATGAAAATGTATTGAAGGCAGCGGCTTTGCGGTATAAGACTGGTGAAACAAATGCACTGGAGAATTATAATGCGGAGAGTAAAGTGAATGAGATTAAGGCGCAATTAAGAAATGCAGAGGAAGACTACAGGATTGAGCTAAACCGATTGAAGATATTTACTGCCGATTCTTCTGTAGCAGCAATATCGGATACTTCGCTTGTAGAAAAGGCGATACAGGTTAGTTTTGACAGTACTGCCATCATTGCTAACCCCACATTAGCATTTATAAAGCAGCAAATTGATATTGCCGAAAAGGAAAAAGGTGTAGAACAATCAAGGCTGAAGCCTGATTTTTCTGTCGGTTATTTTAATCAATCATTGGTAGGTTACCAAACGGTAGATGGTGTTGACAAATATTATGCTGCCGGTCACCGGTTTCAGGGTGTAAACTTAGGCGTCAGCATTTCCCTATTTGCAAAGGCACAAAAAGAAAAAGTAAAAGCCGCCGAAATAAACCGTGTACGACGGGAAGCAGAGTTGACCAATTATCAATACAACCTGCAGGCGGAGTTGGCAAGATTGTTCGGTGAATTGCAAAAGCAAAGGGTTCAGATAAACTACTACCGTAATACAGCATTGCCCCAGGCGAACCTTATTATCACACAGGCGCAGAAGGCTTTTACTGCCGGTGAAATTGGGTATTACGAATTAACACAATCGCTCAACAATGTAGTAATTGTAAAACAGGAGTTTACAAAACTTTTAAATCAATACAATCAGACTGTAATCGCCATCGAATTTATCGGAGGTATCAATTGAAAACCCGGAGTTAAAACATAATGAATATGAAACAGACATTTGCTAATTCACTTATTATATTTTCCCTTACTACTGTCTTGTTTGCTGCCTGCTCTTCTGCGGAAAAGCCAGAGGTGGCGACCGAGGAAAAGAAAGCCGAAGGTGCCAACGTGGTGGACTTGTCCCAAGAACAATTTAAAACAGCGAATATACAATATAGCGCTGTTGAAGAAAAAAATCTAAGCAGTGTTATAAGAGCATCCGGTGAAATAGAGGCTCCCCCGCAGCAATTGGTAACAGTATCTTCTCCTTATGGTGGTATAGTGAGACAGATTCCACTACTGGAAGGAAAATTTGTATCGCAGGGCCAGGTGGTGGCTATTTTGGAAAATCCTGAGTTTATTCAATTGCAACAGGATTATTTAGATTATAAAAGTCAATTATCTTATCTCAAAGAAGAATTAGACAGACAACAGGAGCTGGCAAAAGAAAATGTAAACGCAAAAAAGACCTTTCAAAAGGCCAATAGTGATTATAATAGCATGGTTGCAAGAGTACAGGGTTTACGTTCAAAATTGCAATTGATAAATATTGATCCCGAAAAGGTTGGCAGCGGAAATCTGAGTAGCCGTACCAACATTTACTCACCGGTATCAGGTTATGTTACTAAAGTAAAAGTAAATGTTGGCAAATATGTGAATGCCAATGAAGCGCTGGGGGAAATTGCCGACACAAGGGAATTGCATGTGGAGCTTACTGTATTTGAAAAGGACGTGCCCAAAATTAAAGCCGGGCAAAAGGTGAGGTTTATTCTGAATAATGAAACAAAGGAAAGATTAGCGGAAATAAGTTTGATTGGAAGGGAAATAAGCACAGACCGGACAGTAAGGGTACATTGCCGTTTAGTAAAGGAAGACAGGGATCTGCTGCCGGGTCTGTTCCTGAAAGGAATTATAGAGACCGGTATTGCTACTACTACTGCCCTGCCTGATAAAGCCATAGTGCAGGCCGCTGGCAAATCATACATATTTATTGCTTCCGGTGAAAAGAAGGAAGATGAGGAAAAAAAGCGAGTCGGTGCAGACAGGAGTGAAACAGAGGAAAAGCATATCGTTTTTAAGAGAATTGAAATAACAACCGGGGTTTCAGAAAATGGATATACAGAAGTGATATTGCCGGAAGGATTTCCCAGAAACAGTAAAGTGGTAGTGAACGGAGCTTATGATCTATTATCGAAAATGAATAATGTGGAGGAAGAAGAATAAGTTTTATATGGGTCGGGGCTCTGCTTTTGTTTCTTTATTAAAAAGAAACAGTTACCGGGCAGGGTTTCCGGACCCTTCATTTTTTTCGTTTCTATGAAAAGGGGTTATAGAAAATAATTACTAAAACTCAAAAATCATGAAACAGTTATTTGCATTTTCTGTAATGCTGTTTTCAACTTTCATCCTGCATGCACAGGATATTATCACCCTCAGATCCGGTGAAATCATCAACGCAAAAGTAGTTGAAGTAGGCACAACAGAAATCCGGTATTATAAGGTCGACAATGCTGACGGGCCCGTGTATATGGCCAGCAAGTCGGATGTAGAGCAGATTATGTATGCTAACGGCACCAAAGATGTTTTTCAAGCACGAACCGCACAGCCTATTGTACGAACAAGGGGATATGGCAAACGAACTGGCAGGGTTTTTTACCGGCCTTATGTGTATCCGATAATTACACCACATATTGATTCGGGTCACCACGGAATCTTCAGAGGGCATCATGGTGGTCACTACGGGGGACATCATTAGTCGTAAATGATTCCGAAAACGATAATAAACTGGATTGATTTATAAGAATTCTTTTCAATTATGCTGCAGATTTTAGATTTTACTCAAAAAAATATTATAGCAACAAGGGCAAATGATTTGCTGGGTATTAAAGACTACGAGAAAATACACCCCTTTATCCATAATATTATCGGCACCGGGAAAAAAGTCAGGTGGTATTTTGAAATGGATGATTGCTCCTCTTCAGATTCAACCGGTTTTTGGGAAGACGGCATTATCGAAGTTAATTATGGTATAATGAAATTTACACACTCAGAAGATATTGAAAAGATTGCCATTGTTGGAGCAAAAAAGTGGGAAAAGTGGATGCATTCAATAATGAAACCTTTTACACAAGCAAGTATAAAATATTTTGATTTAACAGATAGTGACAAGGCAAAAGAATGGATTGTGAATCAGGAAGAAGATGTCTGAAATTATTCACATTGATAATCCTCATGCTTTAATAGGATTTATAAACGTTGATTGTATTTATCCAAAAATAAATTGGGAGAGTTTAGAGTGAGTTATACAAGCCTGAATTATTTGAAGGCAATTTTCTTCTCTCATCCTAATTGCTAAATAAGCATTTCGATGTTTATACTTTTAAGAAAGAAGTTAACACTGCCAATAGTTCTGGCAGCGTTTCTTACGTTTTTTAACTAATCTGGTAAAACACTCAGATTAAAGTGTTGGTTATAAGATTATTAAATGCATTTCACTATGGTCATTTCAATTTCAAAATTAAAGTATGACTTCCCGGCCGGGTTAGTAGTATTCCTTGTAGCACTTCCCTTATGCCTGGGTGTTGCGCTTGCATCAGGAGCCCCTTTACTATCGGGAATTATTTCCGGCATTATTGGCGGTATAATGGTAGGTCTTTTAAGCGGATCGCATACCAGTGTAAGCGGGCCAGCTGCGGGGCTTGCAGCTGTAGTGCTGGCTTCCATTACCAAGCTGGGTAGTTTTGAAGTGTTTTCGGCTGCGCTGTTAATTGCAGGCTTTTTACAATTAGGGAGTAGTCTGTTAAAAGCTGGGGTTATTGCCAACTATATGCCCTCGAATGTTATAAAAGGATTATTGGCGGCCATTGGAATACTACTTATTATAAAACAAATACCACAGGCTTTGGGTTATGATAATACTCACCAGGATGATTTTTCCTTTGTGCAGGCAAATGGGGAAAACACCTTTTCACATTTGTTCAATACTTTTTTTCATCTGACACCTGGCGTGGTAATCATTAGTTTGGTTTCCATACTTGTGTTAATTTTTTGGGATAAACCCCCGCTTCATAAAATTAAAGTTTTCCCCGCTTCACTTTTTGTAGTGTTGCTGGGTATTGGTTTAAACGAAGCATTCCGTGTATTTATTCCGGTATTGTATCTGCAACCCGTACACCGTGTAAACATTCCTGTAACCAGTCTTGCCGATTTGTCCTCCTTTTTAAAATTTCCTTCCTTAAGCGCCTTTGGCAATTTAAATGTGTGGTTGACCGGGATAACTATTGCCATTGTGGCTTCGCTGGAAACTTTGTTAAATCTGGAGGCCGTTGATAATATAGACCCACATAAACGGCAATCACCTGCTAACCGGGAATTGGTGGCGCAAGGTGTTGGCAATATGATAGCCGGCATTGTTGGCGGTATTCCTATAACCTCTGTTATTGTTCGTAGTTCAGTTAACATTAATGCGGGTGTACAAACAAAAACATCGGCTATCATTCATGGTATATTTTTACTCCTGGCTATTTTGTTCTTAAGCCCTTTTATCAATTTAATACCATTTGGTTCACTGGCTGCTATCTTAATTATTACAGGTTATAAGCTTGCCAAAGTATCCATCTTTAAAGAAATGTATGCGAAAGGATTGAATCAGTTGATTCCGTTTGTTGTTACTATTGTAGCCATCATATTTACAGACTTGCTCATCGGCATATTAATTGGCTTAGCCTTCAGTTTATTCTACCTCTTGAAAAGCAACTATAAAAATCCATTTACTATCGAAAAAGAACAGTTACATACTGGTGAAACTATCCGGATAGAATTACCCAACCAAGTGTCGTTTTTAAACAAGGCAAGTATAAAAGATACGCTTTGGTCTGTTCCTGAAAGTGCAAATGTGATTATTGATGCAAGCTATGCCGATTATATTGATAATGATATCCTGGAAATATTTGTTGATTTCAAAAATGTAATTGCGCCAGAAAAGAGCATTAAACTTAATATCATTGGCGTTAAAGAAAAATATCAGCTATCGGACTATATGCAATTTGTAAATGTACTCAACCGGCAGGATCAGGAAAGGCTGGCACCACAGCAGATCGTTGAGCTACTTAAAAAAGGTAACGAAAGGTTCAGACAGGGCAAGAGGAACGAAAAATATTTTCGCTACCAGATAAATGCTACTTCATCGGGGCAGTTTCCAATGGTTGTTATTGTAAGTTGTATAGATTCCAGAACATCACCCGAAATTATATTTGATTCTAATCTTGGTGATATAATCTCCATTCGCATTGCGGGCAATATTATTAATAATGAAATTATCGGAAGCATAGAACTGGCAGTGAAAGAAATGGGGGTAAAATTGATTGTTGTGATGGGGCATTCCAACTGTGGGGCAATAGCTGCGGCAGTGCTTTCGAGAAATGAGGGAAATATTGAAGCAATAATACAAAAAATAAGACCTGCGGTGGATAAAGCCCGATTGCTTGATACACAGGTCGGCAATGGCAATGAAGGTATTTTTTATCAAAAAGTAACATATCTGAATATAGATAATTCTGTAATAAGCATTTTGAAAAATAGCCCATTTATAGGCGAGCAAAATGACAAAGGTTCTGTGGGCCTTGTTGCAGCTTATTATAATACTGCCTCAGGCGAAGTTATTTTTAATGAGTTGACTAAAAAATATGAAACAGCAAATAATTAAATAGTTGATAATGGATATAAGAGTTGAATTAATAATTGTTGCCAAACTTATTGCCTCATTCCTGCTTGGAGCTTTTATTGGCCTTGACAGGGAAAAGCATGGCCTTGATGCCGGAATAAGAACTTATGCTTCCGTTTGTATTGGCGCTACTTTATTTACTGCTGTTGCGGCTCATCTTGTAAGCGATGTAGCCGCTGCTTCAAGGGTAATATCCAATATTGTTACCGGTGTGGGTTTTCTTGGGGCTGGTATTATCTATCGGAACAGCAGCGCCGGAACATCGCATGGCCTTACAACTGCCGCTACTGTCTGGTGCACAGCCGCAGTAGGAGTTGCAATAGGTCTGAATATGTTTATTATCGCCATTGTTGGGGCAATTGCATTGTATTTTCTGCTTTCATTACATCACCAGCATTGGTATATAAGATGGAAGAAGAAAATGGTAGATAAGCATAACAAAAATGGCAACACTGATTAATAATTTTTTTTTCGGAGTATATCTATACACTTATGTCATCATTGAATTCAACATCAGCAGGAGGAAAACACAACAAGTCGCTGAAGATTGTATTTGCTATCACCGCCTCTTATCTGGTAATAGAAGTAGTAGTGGGTTTTATTTCCAATAGCCTTGCTTTGTTATCTGATGCGGCACACATGCTGACAGATGTCGGTGGGCAGGCATTGGCACTCTTTGCAATTTGGATGTCATCCAAGCCACGGAATAACCGCAAAACCTACGGATATTACAGAACAGAAATTTTTTCTGCATTGATTAACGCTTTGGTGCTGATATTTATTTCCGGCTATATTTTATATGAGGCCTGGCAACGGTTTAAAGAGCCGCCTTCCGTAGCGGGCATACCTATGCTGATAGTTGCTGTTTGTGGATTAATCATCAATCTCATTGCAATGAGAATTTTGAAGGCCGGCTCAAAAGAAAGTATCAATATTAAAGGTGCATTCCTGGAAGTGGTAAGCGATATGCTGAGTTCGGTAGCTGTTATTGTAGCGGGGATTATTATTCTTGTTACCGGTTGGCTGTATATCGACCCCGTCATGAGTGCATTGATTGGTGTATTTATTTTACCCAGAACTTATAACCTGTTAAAAGAGTCGGTGGATATATTGCTGGAGGGGGTTCCCAAAGATGTGGATTATAGTGCAGTAGAAAAATTTATTACTCAAATACCCGGAGTGCTGTCAGTTCACGACCTGCATATATGGACATTAACCTCGGGAGTTAACGCCTTAAGTGGACATATTATAATGAGTGCTGAAACAAACCTTTTAGTTATAAACGAGGTGACATCATCCATTAAAAACGAGTTGATGACTACATTCAAAATTACGCATACAACCATTGAAGTTCATGTAGACAAAGAAGGCTATGTACCAAATGTTATATAAAAATCAAAAAATGCGAGTAAATATGAAAAATATAAAACATGGGTTTCTCAAAAACACCACACTAATTATAAACACTATTGCAGGACTTAAAAAGTAATTATTGGGTACGTTATTTTTTTAAAATATAATTATGGACAGATTAAAATTGAACAAATGGTTGAGAAATTTGTCAGCAGGAGTTGACCGGTATTCAAATTTGAAATCTATTCTCTTTACAACAGGTGATATTGTAAAGCTGGTAAAAAAGGGTGAAGAGAAGGTGAAATAGTAATCCTTATACACAAATTATATTTTCAACTTCACCGGCGAAAAAGAAGAAATACCTTATCATTTAAATAAAAAATGTACAGTATCATATCAGGCACTATATTATTAGGTATTACTCATGCACTCATTCCCAACCACTGGTTGCCGTTGGTTGTTATTGGTAAAGCTGAAAAGTGGGAAAAATATGAGTTGATGATGGTGACTGCCATTACTGCATCTGCGCATGTATTGGGTACAGCTATTCTTGGGCTTGCGTTAGGCTTAGTAGGCGCAAAACTGGCTCACCGGTATGAGGAATATGTGCATGTCATTGCTCCTGTTTTATTGATTTTATTTGGATTGATATATTTCTCCATTAATCTTCCACATCAACACCAAACAGCAATCCAGGATGTTCAGGGGTACAGGAATTCAAAAACAAGATGGATAATGATCTTTGCCGCAATGATGTTTTTATCGCCCTGCCTCGAAGTAGAAAGCCTTTTCCTTGCAGCCGGGGCCTACGGATGGAGCAACATATTGCTGCTGGCATTGGTATATGCAATAATAAGCATTACAGGCATTATGACGCTTGTTATGTTAGCATTCAAAGGGGTTCAGGTAATGAACTCACATTTTATTGAACGTAATGAAAAGCGAATAACCGGGATGGTGCTGATCATAGTTGGCATTGTAACATTCTATTTACATTAAATGACACTTTATGACGCATAAACATGATAATGAAACAACAGAACAGCATGAAGACTGCTGTTCAACTGGCCGGCCTGCTAAGGTGGTACCCTTTAAAACCAGTAAGGACGGCCATAAACATAATGAGGAAAGTCCCGGCTGGAAAGAATGGTGGCCTGCCGCTATCAGTTTTACCCTGTTAATAATCGGGATCGCCTTGGACAACTGGATAAAGCCGATACCAACATGGTTCAATGGGTGGTTTCGGCTAGTATTTTATGTGGTTGCTTACATACCCGTTGGAATGCCTGTTGTGGTAAAAGGGATAAAAACGGCTGCCAGGGGTGATGTATTTACCGAATTCTTCCTGATGAGTATAGCAACAATTGGTGCATTTTATGTCGGGGAATATCCTGAAGGGGTAGCGGTTATGTTGTTTTATGCAGTGGGTGAATTATTCCAGGATGCTGCGGTCAACCGTGCTAAAAGAAACATTAAGGCCTTGCTGGACGTCAGGCCTGATAGTGCGGAGGTGTTAAGAAATGGCATTTATGTAAACGTAGACCCCAACAGCGTAAAGGTTGGTGAGACCATTCAGATAAAAGTTGGGGAAAAGGTGCCGCTTGATGGCGAAATGTTGAGCGAGGGTAGTTCGTTCAATACTTCCGCATTAACCGGCGAAAGTAAACCTTCAACGTTTACCAGAGGAGAAACCGTTCTAGCAGGGATGATTAACCAGGAAAAGGTAATTGTGTTAAAGGTCACCAAATTATTTAACGACAGTTCACTGGCAAGAATATTGACATTGGTGCAGGAGGCTACTACAAGAAAAGCAAAGACAGAACAATTCATCCGCAAATTTGCCAGAATATATACTCCCATTGTTGTAATTCTGGCTATCGGCATCACACTCATCCCCTATTTCTTTATTAGCAATTATATTTTCAATGACTGGCTTTACAGGGCTTTGATATTTTTAGTGATCAGTTGTCCCTGTGCGTTGGTAATCTCTATCCCATTGGGATATTTTGGGGGTATTGGTGCAGCCTCCCGCAATGGCATTTTATTTAAAGGGTCAAACTACCTCGATTTAATGACTAAGGTTAACCAGGTGGTAATGGATAAAACAGGAACGCTTACCAAAGCAGTTTTTAAAGTGCAGGAAGTTAAAAGTTACGAAATACCTGAAGAAGACTGGCTATCGCTGGCAGCGGCTTTGGAAGCAAACTCTACCCATCCCGTGGCGAAGGCAGTTGTTGAATATGCGCCGAAAAATGCCGGCCGTATCGAGGTAAATGAATTGGAAGAAATCAGCGGTCATGGACTGAAAGGCCAAGCGGATGGAAAAGAAGTCTTGGCAGGCAATACAAAATTGATGGATACGATGGGCGTACCAGTAAATAATGGGTTGAGAAATATAGTAGATACGATTGTTATCGTAGCAATTGATCGGAAACTGGCAGGATACTTAACCATCGCTGATGAAATAAAAGAGGATAGTAAACAGGCGGTTGACACCCTGCATAAATTGAATGTAAAAACAACCATGCTCAGTGGCGATAAGCAGGCTGTAGTGGATAAGGTTGCCAGGTTCCTGGGCATTGACAAGGCCTACGGTGATTTATTGCCGGAAAATAAGGTGCAAAAAGTAGAAGCCCTAAAGCAGGATAAAATGAATGTAGTGGCATTTGTGGGTGATGGTATCAACGATGCACCCGTTCTTGCTTTAAGCGACGTAGGAATTGCAATGGGCGGTCTGGGAAGCGATGCCGCCATTGAAACGGCGGATGTTATAATACAAACAGATCATCCCTCCAAAATCGCTACCGCTATAAAAATTGGCAAGGCTACAAATAGAATTGTCTGGCAGAATATTGGGCTTGCATTTGGCGTAAAGTTAATTGTGCTGGTTCTTGGTGCAGGAGGCCTTGCAACCATGTGGGAAGCCGTGTTTGCCGATGTGGGTGTGGCCATGTTGGCGATATTGAATGCAGTGCGGATACAGCGGATGAAATTTTAAATAATGAGCGACAGTTTCGTATATGTAAAATTAACGTTGGACTATGGTTTCAAAAATCGCAAGAAGCACATATAGCCAACCTGGCAAAATCGAATATGAACCGGGATTGTCGGATCTTCCAGGAGTTTGCCTATCATATTAATACTGAAGCCAGGAAAATATGTCTGGAAGAAGGCAGTACTCCGTTTTCATTTTCCAATGCTGTCTATACAATCGATTCCACCATCATCGATCTTTGTCTCAATGTATTCTGTTGGGCAACTTTTCGGAAGGCAAAAGGAGCAGTGAATATTCACACGCTGTATGATGTCAGAACCTCCATTCCGGTCTTCGTCCATATCACCGCGGGGTCTGTTCATGATACCCAGGCCATGGATGAACTTGCCTATGAGCTAGGCAGTTTTTACATATTTGACAGGGTGTACATAGATTATGAAAGACTATTCGTCATTCAGGAATCGAAGTCCTTTTTTCGTCATAAGAGCAAAAAACAACCTGAAATTCAAACGGCGATATTCCGGTCCACTTGATAAACCAACGGGAATACCGTGAGACCAGACCGGTGAGCTAACAGGGTTTTATTCTGTCCAGGGTTATCCTGAAAAAATACGTCGCGTTAAGTTCTACGATGAAGAGCAAAACAGAATATTCGTGCTTTTAACAAACAATTTCCATCTAGGCGCGGAGGAAATTGCAAGCCTACATAAGCACCGATGGGAAATTGAGGTCTTCTTCAAATGGATCAAACAACACCTCAAAATAAAATCCTTTTGGGAACCATAGAAAATGCAGTCAAGACCTTTGCCGGTATGCAGTAATTTGCCACAAAGTTGTTAGCTGCCTGTGCTTTTATCAATCCTGTTTCATTAAGTGTTCCGGACAGTCGATTCGAAGATCATTAATTTGTAAGTCCTTTTCGAGCAGCTTGCAATAATGTTTATGCCCTTTATTGGAGGTTTGATAATAGGAACAGGTCAGACACATACGCTGTATAGTAATTATGCCTGCCTTGTTCAGATGGTTAATGATTGCCAAAAGATTCAGTAAAAGATTTGATTTTTCGTCCTGTGATAATTTGTCTATTGGCGATCGTAATTCGCTGGTAAAATAAGAGGTTTGCCTGGCAATGTCTTTGCCTTTGTTTGTCAGGTGAATTATATAACTTCTTAAATCATCAGGTTCGTATTCCTTAGTGATCATTTTTTTTTGCTCAAGCACTTTAATAGCGTCGCTGATAGTAGCTTTTGTCATGTTGAATTCACTGGCCAAATAGCTGACTTTCTTTTTTTCATCGCTGTGGTGAAGCAAAAAAATCAATACCTGAACCTGTATAGGGCTTAATGAAAACTCCTTGCTTTCCTGCCAAAGTAATACCCTGAATGCCTGAGACAATCTTTCAAGAGCGGCAACTATTTTACTTTCAATATTCTTATTTTGATAGTCCAAATTGAAATCGGAATTGCTCATTTAAATACAGTTTTCCATTTCGTAAATGTAATAACCATTTCCCTAAATTGTATCTTCCCATTCAGGTTTTACAGCAATCTGGCTATCCCGGCATTTTGCAGACATGACCTTATCCTAAAACTCCCCTTTATTGATGTAAGGATAAGTCCAAAGAATAACAGTAAGGGTAACAGCTTTAAACCATGCATTGTGCATTCCTTCCACGTCTGATACGGAGTGGCCTTTTTTGCCGAGAAATGACTTAATGGTTGCAGTAATGGGGTAGATAAATGCTGTCATGTAGCGATAATGTATGATAGGAACAGTGTCCACTCCGTCTGTCCGGTTTTTCTTTATGCTGTGGTGTCTTTTGGATATTTCGTACTGGTAGTTCAGCCAATTCTGGTCGTATGGTTTTTGGCAGATGTCCAGTATCCATTGTCCGAACCTTGCTCTCACAGCAGTCAGATAGTCTATGTTAGGCTGTCCGTTCTTTGTGAAGTAGTAAACCAGGTGTTCGTTACCACCAACATAGCCATACCAGAGGTCAAGCACATCGTTGGTTTGGTCCTTTAGCACATCGCCGGCCATTTTCAACAACCGGTCGTCATCGTCAGACCATAAAAGAGTTCTCTTCAGCAGGGCCAAATCCTGCATGGTGACTGGCGATTGTTCCAAAGTCGCCTTACCGTAGTCGTACCCTTTGATTGTTTCCATATTAGTAGTTTATTAAAAGTTGACGGCATCATTGCCGGCATAAATATAGTTAGGATTCCTAATAATAATACACGGAAGCATTTATTTTTTTTCAAATGCCCGCAAAAATCAACCTTGTCAGCTTACCATTTCCTTGACCCAAATCGGAGCGAATGGGGATGTACAACCCTTGGAGACGGGTTAATCGCAATATATCCCTAACTTTTCTCCCATCACGGTACCCCTCTTCCGATGCGCAGGAAAGCAAATGCTGATTTGCACAAGCGTTGAATTCATTGCCTATTGCACCTCTGGAGCAACCATTGGCATTTCAGCATCGATCCGGTCAAGAGGCTGTCTTTCGAATACAAAGGCCGCATTCTTGGCGTTTTTCATCCTTATTTCAAACTTTGGGTAATTTCGGTGGTGCCTGTTATTCTTCCATTTCCAGGTCTTCCATAACCTTTTTCAGTTCGGCGAGGTGCCTGCCGTATTGCAGGCGGATATGCAGATTCAATAGGAAAAAAGCAATGATCTGGAGAACAATCATCAAGATGAAAATAAAAAATAAAGAAGTATACTTCACTATAGATTCCCCGGCTACTTTCTGCGGTATAATAGCAGTCAAATCCATGCAGCCGGCAATAATAATAAGGATGATCAAAGGCAGCGCACAATAATTGAATATCCTGTATATTTCAATATTAAGTTCCAATTCATAAATAATCCTATAAATGCTTTTTTTTATGCTAAGATCATAACGACCGGTTACTTTATAGAACAGGTAAAATCTAAAGAAATAATAAACTGTCTGCAGAAGGAGAAGAAATATAGCAATACTGACCAGGAATACAGACAGCGCATTCTTGGAAGACCCAAGTAGAAAAAGGACCAACAGAATAAAAACTGCAATCCGTAAGATAAACTCCTTCTTCATATTTTTCCTGATCTTCGAGACGGCGGAAGAAGTTTGACCTACAGGAACATTCCTCATTGATAAATGGAGATCTTCCATCTTATCATTCACCCAGGCATCTTTCAAGTTATCAAAATTCATATCCCATTGTTTTAATAATGTACTTTAATTTATCTTTTGTGCGATTCAACCTCACCCGCACATTAGAAGGTGTAATACCCAGGATAGCGGCGATCTCTTTTCCCGACTGACCCTCCATGTAGAGAAAAATCAAAGCTTTTTCCACTTTATTTAACCTTTGTACAGCATTGTAGAATATCTTTAGTTGTACTTCCTGTTCCCGAACAGTATGTAATTCTTCCGGTAGATTATTATATGAAGGGATAGAAAAAATATCCTGCCTCCGTTTTTCCTTTTTGAAGAAGACAATAGCTGTATTGAATGCTACGCGGTACATCCAGGAACTGAACTGGCTGTCACCCCTGAAGGAATCATAAGACAACCAAAGCTGTAACAAGATCTCCTGCAATAAGTCATGTTGATCCTCCGCATTATCCTGATAAATACGGCATATCTTGTACAATATCCCGTTATGCATTTCTATTTGCTGTAGAAAACGGGCTTCTTTTGTACTCAAGTTTTGAAAGTGTTAAATGAATAATCATGGCTTTGCATAATCTGCCTTGGTAAACCGCAATGTTATTTCGCCTTCTGATGCTCATGTTCGTCGATTGCCTTTTTAATGGCAAGACTTATTTCGTCATCCTCCGCTACCTGGAATCCTGCACTACCATCCGTCAGCCACTCATCTTCCTTTGATTTTAATAGATGATATATCTTTTCATCTCCGGCATCCAAATGTACTTTAACAATATAGCCCGTTCTTACCTCTCTATCGCGCGTCTTCCTTCGAAACAGGTCAAAAAAATTTCCGGCCTTTCTTACGATTTTTCCAAATCTTACCTCTCCCTTTCTATCAGCAGGAAGATCAATTGTAAAATACCCCATACGATGTAATTAAATGTCAGAAAATTCAAAACACAACGGGTAAGTATCAAACTCCGGGAAACTGTTACATAAAAAAAGCGATTTTCTTGAATAGTGGAGATTTTCCAGGCAGGTGGTGCTTTTTAGAATGGCCTATTTATTTAACAAGTATTTGATTCTCAATGTATCTCAAGTGAAAGTTTCGAAATTTCGACCCCGCTCTCCGTAGCCCCCCAATTATACCTATGTCTGTGTCATAAAAAACCACTAATAACCAGGATAAATGAATATTAATGGAATGGTGCCCTGATTGTGTGGATGGATGGTATCGTGTTCAAGGTCCGGGAGAATAGCAAAGTGATCAACAAAACAGCTTATATCGATTGTCCAAAATTTAATTTGCACATTAAAATATGCATAAATTAGCTATTCTTGCATAAATGAATGTGCAATGGATAGCATACTTGAAAATTTCGTGCTAAGACACTATTCTTAAAACGCTGGTTTTATGAGTTTTTTTGGATACTCTTTTCATTTTAACCTGAGTAGCTTTCCTTTTCGCTTTATCACATTTTTATAATCCCATTGAATGTCTTCGGATTTTTTCAGCCACCGCTTCAAGTCCCTGGAATTGATTTGATCGATATGTGTATATAAAATGGAGGCATCTTTGAATTTACCTGTTCCCGGTTGCAATTGCTCTTCTTCAAAACTTGCACCGCTCCAGAACATCAGGCGAATACCGGCTTTCAACTTGCTATAACCCGCAACAGGATTGCCATCCAAAAACCAAACGGGGTGACGGTGCCATATTTTGTTTTCAGCTTCGGGAAGATGACGGTTAATTTCCGCAGCAAGCAGGTCACAGATAGCCTTCTCTGATTGGGTAAGGCTTTTATTGTAAGCAAGTGTTTCTGTATTCATTATCTAAAAATAACCCTTTTCCCTAATTTTAAACTGTTTGCTTTTTAGGAACATTTACAAAATCCATTCTATACCAGGAAATGGACTATCGGGTACGCAAAAGCTGTGATATGAAATGGATACTAATACAGTTCAGCGGCGTACGGCCTTCAGCAGGGGTGCGTTCAATCCATCTTATTTTTACGATATAACTCTTTCCAGGCGGCCTCATATTTATCACCGGCTGTCCATTTGGGTTGTTTCGGGTTGTCCGCAATGTATTTAGCGGATAGAATATAAGCTTTAATATATTTTAGAGCATACCTTTCATTCATGTTGCCTACTTCATCACTCAGTTGGTGCAGGCGCTTAATAATGGATTCGTCAATCCTGGTTATGCCGAGACCGAAGATAGGCGCCGGCACCCCTTTTACAGCGAGGCTAACATTATCACTCTTGTCGAAGGCGTCAAATCCAGGCAGATCCGCTAAAGCAGTAAGGCCAAAGGCCGAACAGCCCCTTCGGATATCTTCGTCTGCAGTGGTCCTTCCCATACCTGATATCGAGATACGGGTGGTGTCATTGTATCCGCCATTATCAATATTTAAATTGTACACTATTTTATTTAGTGGAATGGTTGGATGAGTGGCAAAATGCCTGCTGCCCAGCAGGCCCATTTCCTCTGCGGTATAGGCAATAAATAAAACAGATCTTTTGGGCGGGTGAGCAGCAAAATACCTGGCGGCGTTGATCATAGCGGTTACTCCTACCGCATTATCCCTGGCGCCATTGTAAATGCTGTCCAGCTTTCCTTCTTCCATCTTTGGCTCACTGTTGACACCGATATGATCATAATGTGCGGAAAGAACGATGAATTGTTTGTTCAAAGCTGCATCCGTTCCTTGCACCCATCCCATTACATTTTTTGCCTGTACATTTTTCATTTGGCAGCCAGTAACATTCAGGGTAGCTGTAGTTTGGTTTTGGATGGCAGGCAGTAGCATCTTTTCTTCGTCATGTACCAGTAAGACCGGCATCAAATTATCATCCGATTCAACCGGGCGTTCCTTCTGGTAGGCAGGTTTAATAAGTTCCCAATCTGCCGTTTTATGCCAGTAGCGCTCTACCAATGCAAGAGCGCCTTTCTCCCGCATCAATTTCGCTTTTGCTTCTCTGAATATCCAGCCCCCGATTACCGGCGAGGAATCGGATTCACCCATATTGGTGATGACGATCTTGCCTTTTACGTCCAAATTAACGAGATCACCGGCAGTACCAAACCCTGCAAATACAACGGGAGCTGTTTCTGAAATATCAGCGCCATTGGCTTTCAGCAGATTGTCGCCCAACAGGTATGTTTTGTTCCCAATCTTCAATGAGCCGGATACAGCAGGGCTAACAAATTTCAAATCGAAGGTTTGAAAATAATCCCGGCCCCCCGGCGCTTCCCTGAGACCAAAACTTCTGAATTGTTCACTGATATACCTCGCCGCCACATGTATCTCCGGCCGCATTGTTGCTCTTCCCATTAGTTCATCAGAAGCTAAAAACCGCAGGGGGGCGAGGGCTACAGATGGAGAATTGGTTTGATCGATTTCTTTAATCAAAGCTGGCTGAGCGAAAGCGCAAACCTCGATGATACATAAAATGATGCTTAAACTTGCTTTTTTCATTGCCTGGATTGATTAACACGATTACTTGATTGCCATGGGCCGTAGCATATAATGAAGATCATTCGGATAGTCAAATGTAGATAATCGGGCAAAATCACCTATTGTAAAAACCCGACATAATGGTTTACTTACGGATAGTGCAAGGAGACAATTTTTGAAAGCGGTTTTGTATCTTCGATGAAACAACTTTAGCATGTTATAGTATCGAAAGGTTGGCGGCCCCACTTGAAGTATCGCCAGTGAGCTTTGGAAATAAATTCAGGGAATTATACGCCTGGCACAATATTCAATACCCATAATTTTACAAGATGAACAAGAACGATAGCAATAAAAAGAAGTTGTCATCTTCACAACGTGAAGAACTACTCAGCACATTGAAAACCCGGTTTGAGAAAAACATGGGCCGACATAAAGGTCTCGCATGGGATAAAGTTTTGGCAAAGCTGGAAGCTAATGCAGAAAAACTCTGGTCACTTCATGAAATGGAAAGCACCGGGGGTGAACCGGATGTTGTTGGTCACGATAAAAAGACGGGTGAATACATTTTTTATGATTGCTCGGCGGAAAGTCCTAACGGCCGGAGAAACGTTTGTTACGACCGTGAAGCACTGGAATCAAGGAAAGAACATAAACCAGCCAATAGCGCTATCGATATGGCAACAGCCATGGGCATGGAAATCTTGACGGAAGAACAATACCGGGAGTTGCAGGAACTCGGCAATTTCGATTTGAAAACGTCGAGCTGGATAAAAACACCTGCTGATATCAGAAAACTAGGTGGCGCCCTCTTTGCCGACCGTCGATACGACCATGTCTTCGCGTATCACAACGGTGCGTCCTCTTACTATGCTGTCCGAGGGTTCCGTGGCTCGCTGAGGGTCTAGGTTTTGGACAGACAGCGAAGTGGGTATGGAGCGGCCTGATGGCTGGTAACATTAATAAACCCAATATGAGAAGATCAACTGTATTGATTGTTTTTTTGCTTGTAACAATTGTTTTGAATGCGCAAAAAAAGGTTGATGGGATCGAAAAACAAATCGACAGCCTGTTCTCAGGATATAATTCGTCGACACCCGGAGTGGCTATTGCCGTGGTGAAGGACGGAAGAATTATTTTGCAGAAAGGATATGGTACAGCTAACCTGGAATATGATATCCCTATCACTTCAAAGACCGTATTTCATATTGCATCGGTTTCAAAACAATTTACTGCTTTTGCCATTTACCTGCTGGAAAAACAGGGCAAGCTCTCGTTTGATGACGATATCAGAAAATATATTCCCGAAGTACCCGCGTTGGGAAAGCCAATTCGAATAAAACATCTTCTTGCGCATACAAGCGGTATCAGGGATCAATGGGCTTTACTGACTTTAGCCGGATGGAGGATGGATGATGTTATTACTACAGAGCATATCCTGAAAATCATCAGCAGGCAAAAGGAATTGAATTTCGAACCAGGGACCAGGTTCAGCTATTGCAATTCAGGGTTTACTCTATTGGCAGAGGTGGTGAAACGGGTTACCGGTAAATCCTTTGCCCAATACACCCAGGAAGCGATCTTCGAGCCCCTGAGGATGACCAACACCCAGTTCTATGATGATTTTGAAAAAATTGTAAAGAACAGGGCATATTCCTATGAAATGGAAAATGGCCATTATAAAAAGAAAAACCTCAACTATTCAAATGCAGGCGCTACGAGCCTGTTCACCACCACGGAAGATCTTTGCAAATGGGCGATGAATTTTGAACACCCGGTGGTAGGGGATGATGAATTGTTGGTAAGGTTCAATCAGCCCTCTACATTCAATAATGGGCAGCCACTTCTGGCCAATATTATTGATGGTGATTCCGTTTATCAGGCAAAAGGGCAGTTGATCAGGCATTACCGGGGCGAGAACATGTACAGTCATGGAGGTCATGATGCCGGTTTCAGGACTTATCTGGCCCGCTTCCCGGAAAAACATCTATCAATCATTACACTCAGCAACGATGAACATTATGAGATCCTCAAAAACGGTTTAATAATAAGTGAGTTTTATCTTAAAAATGATCTAAAGAAAAAAAACCTTGTCAATAATACCACCCCGGCTGCCGGACAGCAAAAGCCAGTTGAAAACTTTAACAATGACCTGAAACAGTTAGTAGGGAGGTTTTATAGTGAAGAGCTGAACACGGATTACGTTGCCTCAATAAAGGATGGAAAATTATTTCTTTGTCACACAAGATTAAGTGATATAGGGTTGTCGGAAACGGGAAAGGACAAATTTTCCGGGAGGATTGAATTCCCCGTAGAAGTGGAATTCATTAGAAACACAAACAACGAAGTTACCGGGTTCAGAATTTCAAATTTTGGAGCTAAAAATGTATGGTTTAAAAAAGCGTAGTTCAAAGTCATGGGCGTATTTCAAGTGTAATACCTGTCACCGGCAATGGACAACAGATCCTACGTTTTCAAAATTCCCGGTACTCCCCCTATTTCCAACCAGGAATCCAAAGTCCGCTAATTCAACCTGGTTCGATTTGTAACCAGGATGATCACCCCCCAAAAAACCGGGATCATCCCTAAGTGTTTTTTCCTTTTTGACGAGTTCCTGAAAAATAGTAGCTTTATATTATAATGTGTACAAAATACACATTATAATCATCACCTTATCACCTAACCATTGCTATATGAAAAAACTGTCTGCACTCCGGCGGCTCATCGCCATTCTATTTATTTTCTTTCTCTCCCACTCTATCATTGTCGCACAAAATCCCTGGAACGGCAAGGTCATCCTGCAGGGCTTCTGGTGGGATTACTGGAATAACAATTATACCAACGGCTGGTCCAATTACCTGGCCGACCTGGCGCCACGCCTCCGCGACCTGGGCATCGACGGCGTCTGGGTCCCACCCTCCATCAAAAACGCTGGCACTAACAGTAATGGGTATTCGCCGTTCGATCAGTACGACCTGGGAGACAAATACCAGAAAGGCAGCTTGAAGACCCGGCTGGGCAATAAGAATGAATTGCTCAGGCTCGTAGGTGTTATGCACGCCAACGGCATCGATGTGATCCAGGATGTAGTTTTCAATCACATGGATAACGCAGGCTCTGCCGATGGCTCCGGCGGTCCCGATCCCTCCGCTACCAGCAACAACGATGGCAACCTGTACAAGAATTTCAGGAATGTTAGCTATGCCACGCCGGCTTCCAGTGAAACCTCCGCCAATTACCTCGCCCGCTCAGGCAGGTGGCCCAAGAACTGGCCCAACTTTCATTCCAACCCGGGCCATGTATGCAATTCCGGCGATTGGTGTGCAGCCTTCTTCGGACCTGATATCTGTTATTATTCCGGTGCTTACGGTCTAAGCTCCAATGCCACCTATAATCCAATACAGTCGTCCGATTATATGCGGAACAATGCCCGCGACTGGCTCGTATGGATGAAAAAACAAACCGGGGCAGACGGGTTCCGCTTCGACGCCGTAAAACATTTTCCGTACTGGGCCCTCCAGGATTTTATCTGGAATGCAAAGTACAATGCCAGTTGGGCCGGCGGTGGCGCAAATATGTTTGCCGTTGGTGAATATGTAGGAAGCGCCACAGACCTGGATACCTGGATCAACAATGTGAAGACCAGCAACGGCGGCTCCGAAGACCTGGTAGGTACTTTCGATTTCAGCCTTCGACAGGAATTGAAGAATATGGTAAGCGCCGGTGGCAGCTATAACCTGGGAACGATCGTGAATGCCCAGCAAAGCAACCGCTACCGCACAGTTCCATTCGTCAACAACCACGATACATTCAGGCCCACAAAAGATGCATCGGGAAATTATACCGGGTGGGATACCGGCAATGAACTCGGTGGAGGCCATATCGATCCGTTCGATGCCCGCTTATCCGCCTGCTATGCCATCGCTTTCGCAGTAGACGGCTCACCGCAGGTTTTCTTCGAAGACCTGTTCAATGTCGGAAACACCGGTAAGCGCTATTCGCATTTGCCAACCAGCACAACCGATCTGCCCTTACGGGACGATATCGCCAATATCATCTGGTGCCATCAAAAACTGAATTTCAAAAAAGGATCTTACAAGGTACGCTGGCAGGCAGCCGACCTCCTCCTCATCGAAAGAGGTTACAACGCCGGGCCGGAGAACAGTTATGCCATCATCGGTGTAAATGATAACTGGAATACCTGGCAAAGCGCCAATATCCAAACCGATTTCGGGCCTAACAGGCAATTGCATGATTACTCCGGGGCCAACAGCAGTGATATCTGGACAGACGCCAGTGGAAAAGTAACGATCTGGGTGCCACCCTGCGACGGTAGCAATGTGCGCAAAGGATATTGTATCTGGGGACCAGCCGGCGTTTCAGGCAGTTTCAATCCTGCCCAGCGCAGCACCACACAGGAATGGGAAATGGCAGATGATATCGGTGATTCACACGCCAGCTCCCTGCAACAGGGAGGAGCTTTGCCAGCCAGTTCTACCGCCCTGAGAACGGTAGGTAAAGTTTTCGATGAAACGGGCAAAACGATCACGGTGAATGTTTATCCTACCAATACCAGTAAAGATATTACCGTCAATCTCTACAACAGTGGCGGCACTATGCTTCAGACCGTGAACGGAACTGGCAACCTCACACTCACGTATACACCGTCTGCAACAGATATGTACACGATAAAAGTAAAGAACACGTCCGTTACCAATCCATCGCAGAACCTGTTCGTGAAAGTGACATATACTTCACCCAAAGTGGCTTCTACTTCTTTGTACCCGGCATCGAGCGCTGGAACAATGTCGGCAAGCATACGCGATCTCGTGGAAGGAACGGAACATAAATTATCATTAAGGAATTATCCTGACCCATTCACCACCTCCACTACCATCGAGTATGAATTGCCCCGAAATGGAAAAGCAAGTCTGCTGCTCTATACCATGCAGGGCGGATTGGTACGGAAACTGGCTGAAGGTGAAATGACGGCAGGCGCACACCGGATCTCATTCAATGCGAACGGCCTGGCATCAGGCACTTATATGGTGAAATTGTTCACCCCAACAGGCGTTCAATTGCAAAAGATCACGATAGCGAAATAATACCGACGTCATAATAGGTGAATATTGCCCATTACAGGCTACTTGCATAAGCCTGTAATGGGCAAATTTTATGCATCCTTCGTCAAAGGTATTTCCGCTACGGCTGCAACCGGCTCCACCGATTCATTGAGTTTATGCAGTTCGAGGATAGTACCGTGGACCGTTTCCTGGTACATGGGAACGAACTTACGGTTAGACCTGATCTCGCGGAATGTATAGGAGGTGCGCTGCTGCACGGTATTCGAATAAATATCATTGAACCCTTTCACCAATACATATACTTCTACATCGGCTGCTTCCAGGTCTTCCTGCGTGAGCCCTATCAGCGGGCTTTTATCATCGATCGGGTGAACCACGGTCCAGTTCATCGGCAGGCTCTCGATCTTGCTCCTTTCCAGGTTCAAAGAATAATATTTGTAGGTTGGAATACCATTCTCCTGCACCATCATGGCAAGATTCACCATCACCGTTACATCGGTGAGCGAGTGATGGTCTTTATAGCAGACGAACCGGAACATCAGTGCATTACCATCCCGGTAAGGCGCAATGATAGCATGGTCGCTGAAATTGAGGTGTGCCCTCGGCCTGGCAAATCTTCCATACATGAGACCGGTGACAAGGGCGAATGACAAAAATCCACTCATGGCTTCAATGGCCGAGATCATATTGGCCCCATCGCCAACAGGGTTCACTCTTCCATAGCCAACGGTGGTAAATGTTTCCGTACTGAAGAAATACATTTCCTTGAATATTCCCCATCTCGAATGGGAGAGCATGCCGGTGAACTGGCCGGGCCCCATTAACCAGTAAATGCCTGTATACAATAAATTCACACCCAGGAAAAATACCAGGATGAGGCTGATGAATTTCCATAAAGGGAGATTGATCATTGTATAATATAGGCTGAACCTGTTCCAGAAAGGAGTACCTTGCTTGCGTAGGTTGAAAGTCCCGTCGCGGTTGATGAATCTTGCCCCGTTGACCACACCTGTTGTACTGAAACCGGTATCGTTATTCAGTGTGGAATGAGGGTTAAGTCGCCTCAATACTGCCATAAAAATAGATTTACAGCAAATCTAACGACTGTTTTTTTCATTCCGTTCATCTCCCTTTGCCAGTATCTGACGGGCAAGCTGCTGCCAGTTGTTCACCGTTTCCCGGATGCCCAGCATACCGGCCAGGAGGGAATAAATATCAGCGGCGCTTTTGCCTTGTTTGCGCAGGTATTGAATGGAAGTAGCGCCGGCAGACTTGGACAGTTTCATTCCATCCTTACCGGTGAGCAGTTCATGATGATGAAAACATATCCCCTGGAACGCTTTCGATTGTAACCTGTCCGCCAGGTAATGCTGGGCAAGTGTTGAAGGCCACAGGTCTGTTCCCCGCACGATGAGATCGATCCCGAAATGCAGGTCATCAATGACCGATGTGAGCTGGTAAGATGGGTAGTCATCCTTTTTTCTTACGATAAAATATTGCATGGATGCCGGCAATTCAGCAGTGATGCGGTTTCCATCATCCGTTCGTATCGAAAGCTCCCCTGCATCATCTGTGCGAAGCCGCCAGTTCACCTGTTCTGTATGCAGTGGAATATTCTTATGCAGGCAGGTGCCCGGGTAGCTGCCATTAAGCCCCTGCTGTTGCAATTGCGAACGGCTGCAGGTGCACGCGAATAACGCTTCTTGTTCTCTCAGGACTTTCAAAGCCTGGCGATAGAGTGGCAGGCGATGCACCTGCGAAAATTCCTGTTCGAACTCCCGGAGATTGCGCGGGCCTTCCTGCCAGGGTATCTCCATGAATTCGAGCGTATCGAAAATGTCCTGTATATATTGGAGATGGCTCCTTTCCTGGTCGAGGTCATCGATACGCAGTAGGATCGATGCACCTGTTGCTGCCGCCCTGCCTGCCGTGATCACAAAAGAAAGCAGGTTGCCCAGATGCAAGAAACCACTGGGTGTTGGAGCAATACGCGTTCTGTTGAAACGGGAGACCCTTTCCATCTGGCTGTAATAATACGGCCATTTTGCCTAACTTACATTTTCTTCTTCAAAACTATGAGCAGTCCCATTAAAGTCATTATTACCGGAGCCACCGGCATGGTGGGCGAAGGTGTTTTGCATGTATGCCTCGAAAGGCCTGATGTGGAATCCATACTGGTGATCAACCGCAAGCCTTGCGGTGTACAACACCCAAAGCTCCGGGAGATCATTCGCGGTGACTTCTACGATCTGCGCCCAATCGAAGGACAACTCAAAGGATACGATGCCTGTTTTTTCTGCCTGGGCATTTCATCCATAGGCATCAGTGCCGAAGAATATTTCAAAATTACCTATACGCTGACGATGCAGATGGGCGAAACACTGAGCCGGCAGAACGCAGGCATGACCTTCTGCTATATCTCCGGGGCCGGAACGGACAGCAGCGAAAAAGGGAGAAGCCGCTGGGCACGGGTGAAAGGCAAAACGGAAAATGATCTCATGAAGCTCCCTTTCAGGCAGGTCTTTGCCCTGAGACCAGGTTTCATCAAACCCATCCCTGGACTACAACATATCCATTCCTTTTATAAATATATCAATTGGATGTTCCCCCTGGGACGAAAGATCTACCCCAAAGGTTTCTGCACTCTTTCAGAATTGGCCAGGGCCATGATTTTTATCAGCAGAGAAGGTTATCCCACAAAAATACTGGAAGGTAAAGATATCATAAAAGCGGCTGCACATTTACGTTAGCATTCAGGATCGGCTACACGATCATCCCGTTTAGAATGCTTTCAGTCGAATGGGGCGAAAACCCGATCAATCTTTGTGGACCCTGAACCTGAAAGTCTGGAATATCAGCCTATTTCTTTTATCAGCGATCGCTTTATTGTAATAATCTTCATAAAATGATTTGGTCATGAGATCGACCTGGTAATAATATTTTCCGTAATTGATCGCATTCTTGCTTAGTTTGCTGACGAATACCTGCTCAAAATCAATGGGCGAATAATTGTTGAGCACGGCATTGCTTACCTTTTTGTTGTTGATCCATATACCGTATTGCGCGGCATTCTTCCAGGCATTCAACTGGCTTTCAGTTGGAACGACCTTTGGCAGCGGCGGTATGGGCGGCATAAAGGCTACTGTTTGTTTCGACTGTTGCTCCCTGCTCATTTGTTTGAAGATCGTTTCAAGGCGGTCACGGTCGGCGTCTGTAATGGTTTGCAGGAAATGGGCACGCCATTTCTTGTCATCACTGCGGTACTTGTTGATGATACTTTCATATTCTCCCATCAATTGAGATGAAGCGCCTTCCACAGTAGAGGGCATCTGTTGCTTTGGCAATACTTTGGGAGTTTCCTGGGCAGCCAGCCTGGTACTGAAAACAAATCCACCAGCCAATAATAAGGATATGGCCGCGGCCTGCTTGCAGAAGGCCATGCCTGAAGATGTTTTTCTGGTCATCATCAGTAATCGTTTTTTAGTGTTGAAATAATTGAATGGGCTCGATAATATGGCTTGAACAGGTACACTCGCTTTGGTGATCAATAGTTGCTGGTAGTATCCTGTATTGGTGAACTCCCTGATGACAGATGCATCGGCGAGGAATTCATGATTAAGCTTGACAGACCTGCAGTACAGGTAAAGAAATGGATTGAACCAGGAAAAGGTTATCAGCAATTCCAGGAACAGGACATCGATAGAATGCCACTGCCGCACATGGGCCAGTTCATGATAAAGTATCTCTTTCTCGATCTTCCCGCTTTCCATCTCTTCCTTGTCAAGAAAAATATAACGGAGGAAACTATATGGTACACTGTTATGCTGGCCATAGACCAGCCTCGCCCCCTGCCAGGATTCCCGGTGGCTTTTCCTGATATGGAGCGTGAGCATCAGCAGGTTCCTGGTAAGCCGGACCAGGAATAATGCCGTTACTGCCAGATAGATGGTCCATGCAGCTATGGGCAATAGGTTTTCGTGAGAGGCCGCCGGCGCCCCGCTCATCACTATACCGGACGGTGGAGGCGTGGATGCAACCTGCATCAATTCCATGATGGGCAGACTGATCATTTCCGACCTTACCATGATCAATGGAGCAAGCATCGATACGACCAGGCTGCCTAACAGGTAGGCCCTGTTGAATCGCAGCATTTTTTCCTGTTGCAAAAAAAGCAGGTAGGCCACATACAGGAGGCCGGAACAAAGAAAGGTCTTGATGATATAGGCCATCATTTTTTCTTCTTTTTGATTTCCTGGTCAATGATCTCTTTGAGGTCTTCCAGCTCTGCTGCCGTCATATTACTGTTGGAAGTAAAGAAGGAGGCGAACTGCAGGGTTGAATTGCCGAAAAAATTCCGGATGATCCCTTTCATCTGTTTCGAGAAGTAATCGGCCTTTTTTACAAGCGGATAGTACTGCCTCGAATTGCCGAATATGGTATAGCCCACAAAACCTTTGTCCTGCATACGTTTCAGCAGGGTGGCAATGGTAGTGGTGGCAGGCTTCGGATCAGGGAAGGCATCTACCAGGTCTTTCAGGAAGACTTTTTCCTGTTGCCAGATCAGCTCCATCAATTGTTCTTCTGACTTCGATAACGGGATCATTCTACATTTTGTTATTTAACTCTACAAATGTAGAATATATTATTGAACCAGCCAATTTTTTTTGGATAAGCTATTTCACGAGGCAGGCTGCCAATACCAGCACGAGCGCCAATACTGCTGCCAGCGTGCGGACGGTATGCAGTCTGTTCCAGGGTTTTTCGAAGATCATTCGCAGATGGTTCAGCTCTACAGGGCTCATGGACGAGAGCCTGGCCCTGTCCAATTCATTGTTGAGTGGTACATTCCCGAAGATCGTGACGGCGAAAGCACCGATGGCATATACCAATGTCGCCACCAGTAAAAGTATGAACCGGCCCGGTTCCGTTTCCTTGTAATGCAGGATGGTGCTCAATGGCAACAATACAAGGGTGCCCATAAAGCTAAGGAAGAACAATGGGTTCAATATCTCCCGGTTGATGGATTGCATGGCCGCCAGGTAGTCGGCATCCGTGAGCTTCGACAATCCGCGGTTCACCGAACAGGAGTAGGCATAGAACAATCCGGCGATCAGCGCCGTGACAGTGGCAGAGGCCAGCAGCAGGAGGTTGGAAATATTCATATAAAAAGTTTTTGGACTAGTTTTGTTCATCAAAATTAAATGCACCGTAATCTTCAAAATAGAACGAAACCGACAGCCAATCCAACACTTATTCACTCACTGGCCAGTCGGACTGCGGCGCTTCCGTCCATTAACGGTGAACTGTAAGTATTTGCCATTATATTCGTGTCTTATTATTTACAAAGACATAAACGGGTATAATGGAAAGAAGATCATTCATCCTGCAAACAGGCCTGGCTGGCGCCGGTCTATTGCTCCATCCCAATAATATCTTTTCCAACCAGGCTGAATTCCCGGTGGTAAGAACACCTTTGGCTTCCAGGAAATTCAGCAGCGAAGCCGTTGAAAAGGCCATCACCACTTTCAAGGCAGGTGTTCGCAACAGGGAACTGGCCTGGTTGTTCGAGAATTGTTTTCCCAATACGCTCGACACTACGGTGGATGTGGAGACCGTGAATGGCCGGCCCGACACTTATGTGATCACCGGCGATATCGATGCCATGTGGCTGCGCGACAGTTCCGCACAGGTATGGCCCTATCTCGCTTTCATCGGGGAAGATAAGCCACTGCGAAACCTCGTGGCCGGTGTGATCAACCGACAGGTCTCCAACATACTCTACGATCCATATGCCAACGCATTCTATAAAGACCGCAACAAGACAGGCGAATGGAAGGATGATCTTACTGTCATGAAGCCCGGTATCCATGAACGGAAATGGGAGATCGATTCCCTCTGCTACCCTATCCGTCTTTCCTGGCATTACTGGAAGAAGACAGGCGATACACAACCATTCGATGGCAACTGGAAACAGGCCATGGCCCTGGTGCTCGCCACCTTCCGGGAACAGCAACGCAAAAACGGACATGGCCCCTACAAATTTGAACGGCGCACCTCATGGGCCACCGATGGCGTACCGATCGGCGGTTATGGATATCCGGTAGCCGGCAATGGACTGATCTGCTCCGTCTTCAGACCCAGTGATGACGCCACGCTCTTCCTTTATCTCATTCCCGCCAATTTTTTTGCAGTGATCAGCCTGCAGCAGGCGGCAGAAATGCTCAGGGCCATTCATCATGATACCACCCTGGCCGCGGATTGTGAGGCGTTGGCCAAAGAAGTGGCAGCAGCCCTGCAGCAACATGCCATTGTGCAGCATCCGTCCTTCGGGAAAGTCTATGCTTATGAAGTGAACGGCCTCGGCAGTCACAACCTGATGGACGATGCCAATGTGCCCAGCCTGCTCTCCCTGCCTTACCTGGGCGCCATCACAACCAGTGATCCTATTTACCAGAACACCCGGCGGCTATTGCTGAGCAGGAACAATCCTTTCTTCTTCAAAGGAAAAGCAGCGGAGGGTATCGGCGGCCCGCATGCAGGCATCGATATGATCTGGCCGATGAGTATCATCATGCGCGGACTTACCAGCACCAACGATGACGAGATCGCGCGCTGCATAAAAATGCTGCAGGCTACCCACGCCAATACCGGGTTCATCCATGAAGCATTTCATAAGGACGACCCGACCAGGTTCACCCGCAAATGGTTTGCCTGGGCCAATACCCTATTCGGGGAATTCTTATGGAAAGTTTTTACCAGGAAGCCGCAACTGCTGGAGTAATTTAAGGTTGAAAAGTTGACAACTCCCCCTCCATCTCCCTAACTACTTTTTCCCGATCGGGTAAACCTTTTTCCCGATCGGGCACATGTAAAATGCTGGAACAGAGTTCCTTTGCACCCACATTTTAAGGTGTTATGAAATATATCTATACGTTCCTCTTTGCATGTATTATCCTGGTCAATTCCCTTTCCGCCCAGACCAATGCTGTGAATAATATTTCGATCGGTACCGACAACGATGAACCGGCAGGCATTGTAAAGGGAAAGATCATGACCACTGATGGCAAACCCGCTGCTTTTGTAAATGTTTCCCTGAAGGAGATCAATAAAGCTACCATTTCAACGGAAGACGGTCTCTTCATCCTGCACCATATAAAACCTGGCACTTATATTCTCGTCGTTTCCCATACAGGGCTGGTGACACAGGAAAAATCCATTACCGTTAGCGCCGACCAGACGCTGGAGGTCGTATTTACACTGAAAGAAGATTCGAAACAACTGGATGCCGTGATCGTGGAAGGCAGGAAAAGCCCGAACGAACGGCCGCTCTCGATCGGTAAAATGCCGATGGCGCCCATCGATCTGCCCCAAAGCGTAACTGTGGTTGGCCAGGGTATCATCCGCGACCAACAGGCACAGCGCCTCAGCGATGTGATCAAAAATGTCAATGGCGTTTATCTCGGAACTACACGCGGCGCTACCCAGGAAGCCTTCTATGCCCGTGGATATAGCTTCTCCAGCACCAATATGTTCAAGAATGGAGCCCGGGTGAACAGCGGTACATTTCCTGAAATGAGCGGCCTGGAGAGAGTGGAAATATTGAAAGGCAGTGCAGCCATCCTTTACGGGAATGTAGCCCCTGGCGGTATTTTGAACATGGTGACCAAACAACCCAAATTCAATTTTGGCGGAGAAGTGAGCATGCGCTTCGGCAGCTACGACCTTTATAAACCTGCATTCGATATTTATGGGCCCATCAGCTCCAAACTGGCCTACCGGCTGAACGGTACTTATGAGAAGGCCAACAGTTATCGTGACCAGGTACATTCCACCCGTTACTATGTAAATCCTTCTTTCCTCTACAGACTGGGCAAGAATACCGAGCTCGTACTGGAAGGAGATTATCTCTATCATAAATTCACACCTGATTTCGGTATCGGTACCCTGGCAGATACGGTCATCCCGAAAGTGGCCCGCGGCGCATTCTTCGGAACACCCTGGCAATATGCCAAAACGCAGCAGTCATCCGCCACTGCTACGGTAAGGCATCGTTTCAGCGATAGCTGGAACCTGAACGGTTCTGTTTCCTACTCGCAATACGACCGGGATTATTATTCCATCGAAAGGATACAGGCCAAGCTGAATGGCGATTGGAACAGGCCGCTGAATAAATTGAAGAACCAGGAAAAATATTATGTAGCCCAGGTATTCCTCAATGGGCATGTGAAGACAGGTGTCCTTGAACACAATATATTGACGGGGGTAGATGCAGACAGGTCTGTAACCACCAATACCAACTTCAACAATCCTACTGCGTATGATGTGATCAATATCCTCGATCCAACCAAATACAAACCCCGTACTGATATGCCTGTAGCTGATAACAAGACCTCGGTGGCAGAAACGCCTGTTAACCGCTTCGGCGCTTATGTGCAGGACCTTATTTCATTAGGTGAACACTGGAAATTGTTGGCCGGCATCCGCTGGTCGATCCAGGAAGCTCCACCTGCTACGACGACGACTTACAAATCTCCCGCCAACGATGTGGTCAAAAGTGCCAGGAAAACCGACAGGGCCTTTTCTCCCCGTGTAGGGTTGGTATATAAACCGCTTCCCAATATGTCGGTCTTTGCCAGCTATGCGAATTCCTTCACCACCAATACCGGCACAGACATCAATGGTGTGGCCCTCGATCCTTCGATCATCGACCAGTATGAATTGGGCATCAAGAACGATTTCCTGCAAGGGGCACTCTCCGTAAATGTAACCGGGTATCGCATCATCAATAATAACCTGGCGCAGATCGCTCCGTTCACGGCAGATGGCAGGGAGAACAACAACTCCAATATCAAACAGCTCACAGGCCAAACAACCAGCGACGGTATTGAAGTGGATATTGCGGCTCATCCAGTCAGCGGACTGAATATCATTGCAGGATACAGCTACAACTATATGCGCTACACCAAAACCGATATGAGTAAAAAAGGCAATTTCATAGAAGGGGAAAGGTTGGTGAATACGCCGATGCATACTGCCAATGCCAGTGCTTTCTATACGTTCAATGCAGGCAGGCTGAAAGGATTGAAGTTCGGGGTGAATGGCGTGTATATCGGCGACCGTGTAGGCGGATGGAACAACACGATCGGTCAGACCCAGGTGAACAGGAAGTTCCCGGTGGCAGGTTTCACCACTGTTGATCTTTCTGCCGGCTATACAATCCGGAATATTTCCTTACTGGCCAAGATCTCGAACCTTACGAATGAGTACAATTATTATGTACATGAGAACTACAGCATAAATCCTATTGCGCCGCGGCAGTTCATGGCAACGATCGCATACAAATTCTAAAAGATCTGGGTTCAAA
>OFTY01000105.1_pt1 | contig 93685 bp, 84 predicted proteins | sample 1775061 | NCBI WGS metagenome assembly OFTY01 (sample SAMN08195773, study PRJEB24354) | sludge metagenome | isolation source: sludge from phenol fed wastewater aerobic bioreactor B | place: India: Nagpur | collected 2016-09-16 | reverse complement strand
TCTCTGGCGCCGCTTCTACGGCGCGGGGCGTCGCGTTGCACTCTTTCATGCCCAGATGGGGGCGCCACCCGTCGTAGTGACCTCGCGCGCGTGGGCGCACCGCAGCGGGCGCTGGCGCGGTCCGCGGACACTCGCGCGAGCGCGCCTGAGCCGCAACGAACCGCGTGCTGCGCACCTCGTACTTCGGCGAGGTGTGTCAGGCCCGCCTCCCCGCATACCGACCCGTCACGCCAATCGGGTTCGCGGGCGGCGCAGCCAGCCCGCTGGCGGCGTACCCGCCCATCCGAGGCTGCTAGGACAGCAGGTTCCCCAATCTCAGCCAGAAGAAGCGCACCGCGACCTCACGCGCCGAACACGCGTAGCCGGCGCGACGCAACCAAATCTGGGCTCCCCTTTCCGCCCCGGCGGGGGCGGAAAGGGGCGGGGGGGATAGGGGGGGGAAGCGAGGTCCCTCGCCCGCACGGCCCTCGCCAAAAAGCCAATCCACCCTGAAACGGCGAACGCCACGCCAAGACCCACCCGACTGCCCCCGACCCACCCCGCTCACCGCAAGCCCGATCCCGCTCCTTCACCCCACAGACGACCGCTCCGCACCCCTCGAAACCGAAAAATCTCAACAAATCCCCCGACACCCCAGCGCCAACCGGTCACCTTCCGCTATCTTTTTTGAATTCCCTATTCCCCGCAGAACTCGGCACACGTGGCGTCGATCTGGGCGAGCCAGCGCGCCTTGTCCACCTGGGGGGCGAAACTCGCCTCGATGCTGTTGACCGCGAGCTGGCGCGCGTGCGCCGCGTTGAGGCCCAGCGCGTCGAAGGTCTGCAAATAGTTGTCGAGCAGGTAGCCGCCGAAGTAGGCCGGGTCGTCGGCGTTGATCGTCACGCGCAGGCCCGCGTCGAGCAGCGCGCGCAGGTTGTGCTGCGCAAGATCGGCGAAGACGCAGAGCTTGACGTTGGAGAGCGGGCACACCGTCAGCGGCACGCGCTCGCGCACCAGTCGCGCCATCAAGGCCTCGTCCCTGGCGCTCTGCACGCCGTGGTCGATGCGCTCGACCCCCAGCACGTCGAGCGCGCCCCAGACGTAGGCCGGCGGCCCCTCCTCGCCCGCGTGCGCCACGCGGTGCAGGCCGAGCGCGTGCGCACGGGCGAACACGCGGGCGAACTTTTCCGGTGGATGCCCGAGCTCGCTCGAATCGAGGCCGACGCCGATGAAGCGATCGCGCCAGGGCAGCGCGGCTTCGAGCGTCTGCAGCGCGTCTTCTTCGCTGAGGTGGCGCAGAAAGCACAGGATGAGCGCGGCACTCACGCGCAGTTGCGCCTGCGCCTGCACGCAGGCGCGGTGCAGGCCTTCGATGACCACGCCCATGGGCACGCCGCGGGCGGTGTGGGTCTGCGGGTCGAAGAAGATCTCCGTGCGCACCACGCCGTCGGCCGCCGCGCGCTGCAGGTAGGCCCAGGCCATGTCGAAGAAGTCCTGCTCGGTGCGCAGCACGCTGGCGCCGGCGTAGTAGATGTCGAGAAAGCTCTGCAGGTTGGTGAAGGCGTAGGCCTGGCGCAGCGCCTCCACGCTCGGGTAGGGCAAGGCCACGCCGTTGCGTGCGGCCAGGGCGAAGATCAGTTCAGGCTCGAGCGAGCCCTCGATGTGGATGTGCAGTTCGGCCTTGGGCAGCGCACGCAGCAGGGCGTGCAGGCGCTCGCGGGGCAGGTTCGGAAGGACGGATGGGGTCGGCATCGCTCAACGGGGAGTGGGTTGCAAAGAAAAAGGGGCCGCCGGCGGCGACCCCTCTCGCGTGCGTCGTGCCGTCAGCCGTGTGGCTGCGCGCGACTTACTTCTTGTCGCCGCCAGGGATCTTGCCTTCGACGCCCTTGACGTAGAAGTTGATGCCGCCGAGGAACTTGTCGTCGGCCACGGCGTCCTTGGCCAGCACTTCCTTGCCGTCCTGGCCGACGATGGGGCCCTTCCAGATCACGAAGCTGCCGTCCTTGAGGCCGGCCTTGACCTCGTCGAGCTTCTTCTTGGCGTCTTCGGGCACGTCGGCGGCCACCGAGACGAAGTCGATCGCGCCTTCCTTCACGCCCCACCAGCTCTGGCCGGTCGTCCACTTGCCGTCCAGCGCGTCACGCACGGCCTTGATGTAGTACGGGCCCCAGTTGATCACGGCCGAGCCCAGGTGGGCCTTGGGGCCGTAGGCGGTCATGTCGGAATCCCAGCCGAAGGCGCGCTTGCCCATCTTCTCGGCGGTCTGCAGCACGGCCGAGGAGTCGGTGTTCTGCATCAGCACGTCGGCGCCGCCGTTGATGAGGGCGGTGGCGGCTTCGGTTTCCTTCGGGGGGTTGAACCACTCGTTGACCCAGACCACCTTGGTCTTGATCTTCGGGTTGACCGACTGCGCACCCAGCGTGAAGCTGTTGATGTTGCGGATGACCTCGGGAATCGGGATGGAGCCGACCACGCCGAGCGTGTTGGTCTTGGTCATCTTGCCGGCGATCACGCCGGCCATGTAGGCGCCCTCGTAGGTGCGGCTGTCGTAGGTGCGCATGTTGGGCGCGGTCTTGTAGCCGGTGGCGTGCTCGAACTTCACCTCCGGGTTGTCAGCCGCGACCTTGAGCATGGGCTCCATGTAGCCGAAGGTGGTGCCGAAGATCATCTTGTTGCCCTGGGCCACCATGTCGCGCAGCACGCGCTCGGCATCGGCGCTCTCGGGCACTTTCTCGACGAAGCTGGTGACCACCTGGTCGCCGAACTCCTTCTCCACCGCCTTGCGGCCGTTGTCGTGCGCGAAGGTCCAGCCGCCGTCGCCCACCGGGCCCACGTAAGCCCAGGCCACCTTCAGCGGCTCGGGCTTGGCCGGTGCCGGTGCCGGCGCAGCGGCCGGTGCCGGTGCCGGCGCGGGCTCTTCCTTCTTGCCGCAGCCGGCAAGCGTCGCCGCGGCCAGTGCCGACAGCGCGGCGACCTTGAGCAGGGAGCGTTTGTGCAGATCAGTCATGGATCGGTTCTCTTTCTTGAGCGAAGGTTGCGACGGAGGGTCGGCGGCCATTATGAGCCGGGGAAAAACGGTTTGCCAAGCGAGGCCGGCATGTTCACGCGAATCCACGTCGGGTTGCGGGAAATGAGCGCCAGCACCCCGATGGTCGCCAGGTACGGCAGCATGGTCAGCACCTGGCTGGGCACATCCACCCCCAGCCCTTGCAGATGGAACTGCAGCATCGTCACGCCACCGAACAGGTACGCACCAAGCAAGACCCGTGCCGGACGCCAGGTGGCAAAGGTGGTCAGCGCCAGCGCGATCCAGCCCTTGCCGGCCACCATGCCCTCGACCCACAACGGCGTGTAGATCACCGAGATGTACGCCCCCGCAAGCCCGCACAGCGCGCCGCCCGCCACCACCGCCGCGAGCCGGATGCGCCGCACCGGATACCCCAGCGCATGCGCCGACTCGGGCGACTCGCCCACGGCGCGCAGCACCCGCCCCGCGCGGGTGCGGTAGAGGAACACGATGAGCCCCAGCGCCAGCGCCATCGCACCATAGACGAGCGGATGCTGCCGAAACAGCGCCGGCCCGACGAAGGGCAGATCGGACAGCCAGGGCAGCGCAAACTGCGGCCGCTCGGGCAGCTTCTCCTGCACATAGCGAATGCCGGCAAACGCGGAGAAGCCCACGCCGAACAGGCTCAGCGCGAGCCCGGTGGCGTACTGGTTGGTGTTGAGCCAGATCACCAGCACGCCGAACAAGGCCGCCAGCAGCGCGCCGGCGCCCATGCCCGCGGCAAAGCCGAGCCAGTCGTTGCCGGTGTGCACCACGGTGGCGAAGCCGGTGATGGCCGCGCACAGCATCATGCCCTCGGCGCCGAGGTTGACCACGCCGGCCTTCTCGTTGATCAGCAGCCCCAGCGCCGCCAGCGCGAGCACGGTGCCCGCATTGAGCGTGGCCGCAAGCAGCAAGGCATAGGCTTCCATCAGCGCCCTCCCCGCCCGAGGCGAACCCGGTAGTGAATCAGCGTATCGCAGGCCAGCAGCGTGAACAGCAGCAGCCCCTGAAACACACCCGTGATGGACTTGGGCAGCCCCAGGCGCGACTGCGCGAGTTCACCGCCGATGTAGAACATGCTCATCAGCACCGCCGAAAACACCATGCCCAGCGGATGCAGCCGCCCCACGAAGGCCACGATGATGGCGGCAAAGCCGTAGCCCGCCGGCACATAGGGCGTGAGCTGCCCGATGGGCCCGGCCACCTCCAGCGCACCGGCCGCACCGGCCGCCCCGCCGGAGACCAGCAGCGCCAGCCACAGGGCGCGGCGCGAGGAGAACCCCGCGTAGCGCGCCGCCGCCGGCGCCAGCCCCCCCACCTGCTGGGCAAAGCCCGCGCGGAAGCGGAACAGGAACAACCACAGCCCCCCCGCCGCCAGCAGGGCCAGCGGCAGGCCCACGGTGACGCGCGAGCCGCTCATGAGCCGCGGGATCTTGGTCACGGCCTCGAAGGTGCGGGTCTGCGGGAAGTTGTAGCCCGCGGGGTCTTTCCATGGGCCGTAAACGAGGTAGCTCAGCACCATCTCGGCCACGTAGACGAGCATGAGGCTGACCAGGATCTCGTTGGCATTGAAGCGGTCGCGCAGCAAGGCCACCAGGCCCGCCCAGACCATGCCACCGAACACGCCAGCCACCAGCACCGCCAGCCAGATCCAGCGGCCGGTCTGCGCATCGGCCAGCAGCGCCACGCCGCCGGCGGCGATCGCGCCCATGACGAACTGGCCCTCGGCGCCGATGTTCCAGACGTTGGAGCGAAAGCACACCGCCAGCCCCAGCGCAATCAGCAGCAGCGGCGTGGCCTTGACCATCAGCTCGCCCAGCGCGTAAGCGCTCTTGATGGGCTCCCAGAAGAACACCGCCAGGCCCTTCACCGGGTCCTTGCCCAGCAGGGCGAACAAGGCCACGCCGATGAGCACGGTGATGGCCAGCGCCAGCAGCGGCGAGCCCAGGCTCCACGCCCGCGACGGGGCGCTGCGTGCCTCAAGCCGCAGCATGGTCGGCCTCCTGCGCGGCGGCGAGGTGCCGCTGCACGTCTTCGTCCCACAGCCCGCTCATCCACTCGCCCACGCGGGCCATGGTGGCCGCTTCGCGCTCGAGCGGCGGCGAGATGCGCCCCTTGGCCATCACGTACAGCCGGTCGCTGAGTTCAAACAATTCTTCCAGCTCCTCGCTCACCACCAGCACGGCGCAGCCCGCGTCGCGCAGCGCAAGAATCTCGCCGCGGATCTGCGCCGCCGCGCCCACGTCCACGCCCCAGGTGGGTTGCGCGACGATGAGCAGCTTCGGCCCGGCGTCGATCTCGCGGCCGACGATGAACTTCTGCAGATTCCCGCCCGAGAGCGAGCGCGCGAGCGCCTGTGGCCCGCTGGCGCGCACACCGAAGCGAGCGATGATCTGCGCCGCTTGCTGCTGCAGCCGGCCGAGGTGCAGCCAGCCGCCGCGGCCCACAGCCTCGCGGCGGGTGAGCAGCAGGTTGTGGGCCAGCGACATGGTGGGCACCGCGCCGCGGCCCAGCCGCTCCTCGGGCACGAAGTGCAGGCCCAGCGCACGCCGCGCACTGGGCCCAAGCCGCCCCACCGGCTCGGCGCCGATGCGGATGCGCTCGCGCGGCGCGCGCGTGTCTTCGCCCGAGAGCGCATACAGCAGCTCGCGCTGGCCGTTGCCCGAGACGCCGGCGATGCCCACCACCTCACCGGCGTGGACGGTCAGCGCGATGTCGTGCAGGTCCACGCCGAAGGGGTTTTCGCGCGGCAGGTCCAGGCCGCGCACCTGCAGCACCGGCGCGCCGGGGCGGGCCCGCGCGTGGCGCAGCGCCGGCGGCTCGGCGCCGATCATCATGCGGCTCAGGCTGGCGTTGGTTTCCTGGCGCGGGTCGCACTCGCCGGTGACGCGCCCCGCGCGCATGACGGTGCAGGCGCTGCACAGCGCGCGGATCTCGTGCAGCTTGTGGCTGATGTAGAGAATGCTGCAGCCCTCGGCGGCGAGCTGGCGCAGCACGACGAAGAGCTTGTCCACCGCCTGCGGCGTGAGCACCGAGGTGGGCTCGTCGAGGATGAGCAGCTGCGGCTCACCCAGCAGCGCGCGGATGATCTCCACCCGCTGCATCTCGCCCACGCCCAGCGTGTGCACCGGGCGTGCGGGGTCCACGTCGAGCCCGTATTCGCGCGCCTTGGCGGTGATGCGCGCCGTCACCTCGGCCAGCGAGAGCTCGCGGCCCAGGCCGAGCCAGACGTTCTCGGCCACGGTGAGCGTGTCGAACAGGCTGAAGTGCTGGAACACCATGCTGATGCCCAGCGCGCGCGCCTCCTGTGGGTTGCGCACCTTCACCGGCTGGCCGTTGAACTGCACGCTGCCTTCGTCGGGCTGGGTGGCGCCGTAGATGATCTTCATCAGCGTGGACTTGCCCGCGCCGTTCTCGCCGAGCACGGCATGGATCTCGCCGGGCTGCACGGTGAGCGAAACGCCCTGGTTGGCCACCACGCCGGGGTAGCGCTTGGTGATGCCGGCGAGCGCGAGCCGGGGCACGGCCGCGCCGGCAGCAGGGGGAGGGGTCATGCGCGGCCTCTCATGAATCAGTGCACCAGGCCGTCGCTGCCCTCGCGCAAATCGGCCGCGACGGCCTTGATCTGCTCGCGCAGCCAGCGCGCAGCGGCCGAGGCGTGCGTGCGCTCGTGCCAGAGCTGGTAGTACATCAGCGGCGGGAAGGCCACCGGACACGGCAGGACGGCCACCGGCAGCCGCGCGACATAGCGCTCGCAGTACTGGCGCCCGGTGGTGAGCACCAGCAGGGTGGACGAGACCATCGCCGGAATCAGCCCGAAGTGCGGGCAGCGCGCGGTGATGTTGCGCTCCAGGCCAAGCATGGCGAGGTGGTCGTCGATGACGCCGCGCGCGCCGGGATGGGTGGGCGTGGGCGCGATGTGCTCGGCCGCGAGCCAGGCCGCCACGTCCCACTGGCCGCGCGCGGCACGGCGCACGGCGGGGTGGCTGTCGGCCACCAGGCAGACCACGTCGTCGTCGAACAGGCGGCCCAGGTGCAGGTCCTCGGGCGGCGTGGGCCAGTTGGCGATGACCACGTCGAGCTCGCCCTGCGCCAGCGCGGCGCGGTAGTCGCTGGCGGCCGACAGCGGGTGGATTTCCACGCCGCACTGCGGCGCGTGCTGCTTGAGCTGCGCCATCAGGCGCGGCAGGAACAGGGGGTCGAGGTAGTCGCTGGCGGCGATGCGGAAGGTCTGCCGCGCGGTGGCGGGGTCGAAGCCGCGCACGTCGGAGAACATGGCCTCGGCCGCGCGCAGAATGCCCGCGCTGGGCTCGATCATGCGCAGGCCCGCGTCGGTCGGCACCATGCCCGAGCCCGAGCGCACCAGCAGCGGGTCGCCGGCGAGCTCGCGCAGGCGCTTGAGCGCAGCACTCACCGCCGGCTGGTACATGCCCAGTCGCATGGCGGCTCTGGAGACGCTGCGTTCGGTCAACACGGTATGCAAGACCCTGATCAAATGCAGGTCGATCTTGTCAAGCAGCGCCTGATCTCTCATCGCGTCACACGCATGGGGTTCATAAGGATGCGGATATGGCCGGCCGCGCCCTGCGGCCCTACCCTCCCCGCAGACGAGAGGAACGGCCCATGACCGAGCACGCCTTGCAGTTCATCCGGCGAGGCCGGGTGGTCAAACTGGAAAATGTATCACCCACGCGCACCCTGCTGGAGGTGCTGCGCGAGGATCTTCACTGCACCGCCGCCAAGGAAGGCTGCGCCGAGGGCGACTGCGGCGCCTGCACCGTGGTCACCGCCGAAGCCCGCGAGGGCACGCTGCACTGGCGCGCGATCAACGCCTGCATCGCGCCGGCGCACGGCATCGACGGCCTGGCCCTGTGGACAGCCGAAGACCTGGCGCTCGACCCCCTCATCACCCGCGAAGCGCCGCCCGCAGCGTCCGCCACCCCAGTCCCCCACGCGAGCGCCGACGCCAGCTCCACCGCGCACCCGGCGCAGCAGGCCATTCTTGCCTGCCACGGCTCGCAATGCGGCTTTTGCACACCGGGCTTCGTGATGAGCCTGTTCGGCCTGTACCAGCGCACCGGCGGCGCCGCCTGCAGCCGCGAGGCCGCGCGCAGCGCCCTGTCGGGCAACCTGTGCCGCTGCACCGGCTACCGGCCGCTGCTCGACGCCGCCGAGGCCATGGGGCGGATGCCCAAGGCCCTGGTCAACGAAACCGAGCTGCTTCAAAAACTGGAGCAGCTCAGCACCGGTTTGCGCTGGGGCTCCGGCGAAAAATCCGAAAACGTCGGCTGGATGGCGCCCACCGACCTGCCCACGCTGCTCACACTGCGTGCCCGGCACCCGCAGGCCCAGCTCATCGCCGGGGCGACCGACGTGGGGCTGTGGATCACCAAGCAGCACCGCGACTTTGCCGCCGTGCTCAGCACCACCCGGGTGGCGGAGCTGCGCCGCATCGAGGCGCGGGGGGGGACCCTGCGCATCGGCGCGGCCGTGTCGCTGGAGGACGCCTTCGGGGAACTGGCGACGCACTGGCCGCCCTTGCGCGAGTTCTTCGAGCGCTTTGCCGGCGCGCCGGTGCGCGCGGCGGGCACGCTGGGCGGCAACGTGGCCAATGGCTCGCCGATCGGCGACTCCATGCCGCTGTTGATCGCACTCGGCGCGCGGCTGGTGCTGACCAGCGTGCGGGGTGAGCGCAGCCTGCCCATCGAGGACTTCTACCTCGGCTACCGCCGCACCGCGCTGGCCGCCGACGAGGTGCTGGCCTACATCGACGTGCCGCTGCCCGCCGCCCACACGCCGCAGCGGGTGGCGGCCTGGAAGGTGTCCAAGCGCGTGGAAGACGACATCTCCGCCGTGTGCCTGGCGCTGACCCTCACGCTCGACGCCGCGGGCGAGCGCATCGTCGGCGCCCGCATCGGCGCCGGCGGCGTAGCGGCCACGCCGGTGCGTGCTCACAAAACCGAAGCAGCCTTGATTGGCTCGACGCTGGGCTTCGCTGCATTCGATGCCGCAGCCGCGGTGCTGCAGGCCGAATTCGAGCCGCTGTCGGACCTGCGCGCCAGCAGCGCCTACCGCCGTGCCGCGCTGGCTGCGCTGCTGCACCGCTTCGGCCGCGAGGCCGAGGGCCAGGCCAACGTGAGCCTGGCCACCCTGACGCTGGAAGCCGACGCATGAACGCCGCGCACCCCCTGCCCCCGCTGCCCGAGGCCTCGCGCAGCCTGCCGCACGAGAGCGCGGCCGCGCAGGTCGCAGGTGCCGCGCCCTATGTGGACGACCTGCCCGAGCTGCGCGGCACGCTGCATGCCGCGCCCATCCTCTCGCCGGTGGCGCACGGGCGCCTGCGCGGGCTCGACGCCGCGGCGGCGCTGGGCCTGAGCGGCGTGCGCGGCCTGGTGCTGGCGGCCGACGTGCCCGGCACGCCGGTGTTCCCCACGCCCGCGCACGACGAGCCCATCTTCGCGCAGGGCGAGGTGCATTACGCGGGCCAGGTCATCGGCCTGGTGGTGGCCGAGACGCTGCAGCAGGCGCGGCGCGCCGCCGCGCAGGTGCGGCCCGACATCGAGCCGCTGCCCGCCCTGCTCGACGTGCGCGCCGCGCTGGCCGCGCAGAGCTTCGTGCTGCCGCCGGTGCGCGTGGCGCGCGGCGATGCGCAGGCGGCGCTGGCGCGCGCGCCGCACCGGCTGCAGGGCCGCTTCGAGGTCGGTGGGCAGGAACACTTCTACCTCGAGGGCCAGGTGGCCTACGCCGTGCCGCAGGAGCAGGGGCAGTGGCTGGTCCACGCCAGCACCCAGCACCCCGGCGAGGTGCAGCACTGGGTGGCCCACGCGCTCGGCCTGGCCAGCCACCGGGTGGTGGTGCAGTGCCGGCGCATGGGCGGGGGCTTTGGCGGCAAGGAGACGCAGGCCGGCCATGTGGCGGTGTGGGCGGCGCTGGCGGCGCACAAGTTCGGCGCGCCGGTGAAGCTGCGGCTCGACCGCGACGAGGACTTCCTCATCACCGGCAAGCGCCACCCCTTCGCCTACGACTACACCGTGGGCTTCGACGACAGCGGCCGGCTGTGTGGCCTGGAGCTGACCATGCTGGTGAACTGCGGCTTCAGCGCCGACCTCTCCGGCCCGGTGGCCGACCGCGCCATCTTCCATGCCGACAACGCCTATTTCCTCGAGGACGTGGCCATCACCTCCTACCGGCTGCGCACGAACCTGCAGAGCCACACCGCGTTTCGCGGCTTTGGCGGGCCGCAGGGCGTGATCGCCATCGAGACCCTGCTCGGCGACATTGCCCGCGCGCTCGGGCGCGAACCGCTCGAGGTGCGCCGAGCCAACCTCTACGGCACGGCCGAGCGCCACACCACCCACTACGGCATGCCGGTGGAGGACAACATCCTGAGCCCGCTGATCGACCGGCTCGAAGCCAGCAGCGCCTACCGCGAGCGCCGTGCGCGCATCGTCCGGTGGAATGCGGGCAGCCCGCTGCTCAAGCGGGGGATTGCGCTCACGCCGGTGAAGTTCGGCATCAGCTTCACCGCCACCCAGTTCAACCAGGCCGGCGCGCTGGTGCAGGTCTACACCGACGGCAGCGTGCGCGTGAACCACGGCGGCACCGAAATGGGCCAGGGCCTGCACACCAAGGTGGCGCAGATCGTGGCCGAGGAACTGGGCGTGGGCGTGGAGCGCGTGCTCGCCACCGCCAGCGACACCGCACTCGTGCCCAACGCCAGCGCCACGGCCGCCTCCAGCGGCACCGACCTCAATGGCCGCGCCGCGCAGTTCGCCGCGCGCCAGGTGCGACACAACCTCGCTGCCTTCGTCGCCGGGCTCGACGGCGTGGGTGCGGGCGCCGTGCGCTTCGAGGCGGGCCAGGTCATCACCGAACGGCACACCCGCACCTGGGAAGCCGTGGTGGCCGCGGCTTACGCCAACCGCATCCAGCTCTGGAGCGACGGCTTCTACCGCACGCCCAAGATCCACTACGACAAGACCACGCTCAGCGGCCGGCCGTTCTACTACTTCGCCTATGGCGCGGCCGTCAGCGAGGTGGTGATCGACCCCTCCACCGGCGAATACCGCGTGCTGGCGGTGGACATCCTGCACGACGTGGGCCGCTCGCTGAACCCGGCCATCGACCGCGGCCAGGTCGAGGGCGGCTTCGTGCAAGGCATGGGCTGGCTCACCAGCGAGGAACTGGTGTGGAGCGCCGACGGCCGGCTGCTCACCCATGCGCCCAGCACCTACAAGATTCCCACCGCCGGCGATCTGCCCGCGCGCTGGCGCGTGGACTTCTGGCCCGAGCCCAACCGCGAGGACAACGTCGGCGGCTCCAAGGCCGTGGGCGAGCCGCCGTTCATGCTCGCCATCAGCGTGTGGGAGGCACTGCGCGACGCGGTGAGTGCCGCGCGCGGCGGCGGCGCGGTGCAGATGGACGCCCCGGCCACGCCCGAGCGGGTGTGGCGGGCCGTTCAGGCGGCCCCGGCGGCCGGGTTCTGAGTTTTTTTGCCCGTTCCCCAGCGCCAACCGGTCGGTCGGCGCTATCGTTTTTGATGGTTCAGCCTGGCGTCTGCAGATCGAGCTCGATCGCCAGCGTCTCGTGCTCGGGCTGCTCCGCGCTGGGGTGAAAGCCCAGCTCCTGCGCCAGCGACAGCATGCGCTGGTTCTCGCGCAGCACCGTGGCCACGAGTTTCTGCGTGCCGTGCGAGCGGAAGTGCGCCACCAGCGCATCCATCAGCAACCGGCCCAGGCCCGAGCCCTTGAGCTCGGAGCGCACGATGATGCCGAACTCGGCCGCGACGTTGTCCGGGTCGGCCAGCGCACGCGCCACGCCCAGGGTGCGCGGCGTGCCATCGGGGCCGGGCGCGGTGGCGATGAAGGCCATCTCGCGGGTGTAGTCGATCTGCGTGAGCCGCGCGAGCTCGCTGCGCTCCATGGTGCGGCGGCTGTAGAACACGCGCATGCGGATGTCCTCGGGGTCGAGGTGCGAGAGAAACTCGATGTGCGCGGCCTCGTCCTCGGGGCGAATGGGGCGGATCGTGATGCGCTGGCCGTTCCACTCGACCTCGCGCACCAACTCCGCCGGATAGGGGTGGATGGCGAAGTGCGCCGCGCCCGCGGGGCCCTTGGCATCGAGGCGGATGCGCGCATCGAGCGCGAGCACGCCGTCTTCGTTGGCCAGCAGCGGGTTGATGTCGAGCTCGGCGATCTCGGGCACGTCGGCCAGCAGCTGCGAGAGGGCGATCAGCACCGCCTGCACCGCCTCGATGCGCGCCGGTGGCACGTCGCGCCAACCCTTGAGCAGGCGCGCCACGCGGGTGCGCTCGATCAGCGACAGCGCCAGCGGCTCGTTGAGCGGCGGCAGCGCCACCGCGCGGTCGGCCAGCACCTCCACCGCCGTGCCGCCGTGGCCGAACAGAATCACCGGGCCGAACACCCGGTCCACCGTGGCGCCGACGATGAGCTCCTGCGCATGCGCCGGCTGCGCCATGGCCTGCACGGTAAGGCCCTCGATCTGCGCCTGCGGCCGCTGCCGCCGCACCCGCGCCAGCATGGCCACGGCCGCTTCGCGCACCGCCTCGGCCGAGTCCAGCGCCAGCGCCACGCCGCCGACGTCGCTCTTGTGCGAGATGTCGGGCGAGAGAATCTTCAGCGCCACCGGAAAGCCGATCGCCGCGGCCGCCTGCACCGCCGCCTCGGGCTCGGGCGCGACGCGGCGCGTGCGCACCACGGGAATGCGGTAAGCGTCGAGCACGGCCTTGGCCTCGGGCTCCGAGAGCAGCGTGCGCCCGGCCGCCAGCGCTTCGCGCACCAGGGCGCGCACGGCCTCGGTGTCGGGCGGCTGCAGCGTGACGCGGCCGGCGGGCGCTTCGATGAGTTCGGCCTGCGCGCGGTGGTAGGCGCGCAGCATGGCGAAGGCGCGCACGGCTTCCTCGGGCGTGGGGTAGTCGGCAATGCCCGCGTCCTTGAAGATGCGCCGCGCCTCGGCCACGCCGTGCCCGCCGAGCCAGCAGCCCATGAGGCGCGAGGCCGCACTGCGCGGCACCTGCGCCAGCGCGCGGGCAATGTCCGCGCTGGGCACGATGGCCGTGGGCGCATGGATGAACAGCACCGCCTGCGCGGCCGGGTCATCGCACAGGGTATGCAGGGCCTCCACATAGCGGGCCACCGGCGCGTCGCCGATGATGTCCACCGGGTTGCCGTGCGACCAGTTGGGCGGCAGCGCGGCATCGAGCCGCGCCAGCGTCGCCGGTGCGAGGTCTGCCAGCGCCACGCCGGCCTGCGCGGCGGCGTCGGCCGCCATCACCCCGGCGCCGCCGCCGTTGGTGAGCACGGTGAGCGCCTCGCTGCGGTTGCTGCGAAAGCGCGAGAGCGTCTCCGCCGCCAGGAACAGCTCCTGCAGGCTGTCCACGCGCAGCATGCCCGCGCGCGCGATGGCGGCGTCGTACACCGCGTCCGACCCCGCCAGCGCCCCGGTGTGCGAGGCCGCCGCCCGCTGCCCCTGGGCCGAGCGCCCGCTCTTGACCACGATCACCGGCTTGTTGCGCGCCGCCGCGCGCGCAGCCGACATGAACTTGCGCGCCGCGTCGATGCTCTCCACATACAGCAGCACCGCACGGGTGCGCGCGTCGGTGGCAAGGTAGTCCAGCAGGTCGCCGAAATCCACGTCCGCATGCTCGCCGATCGAGGCCAGGCAGGAAAAGCCGATGCCCTGCGCCTGCGCCCAGTCGAGCATGGCCGTCACCAGCGCGCCCGACTGCGAGATGAAGGCCAGCTCGCCGGGCTGCGCGTCGATGTGCGCAAAGCTCGCATTCAGGCCGGCGTGCGGCACCAGCAGGCCCAGCCCGTTGGGGCCGAGGATGCGCAGCAGCGCCGGCCGCGCGGCGTCGAGCATGGCCTGCTTCTGCGCCGCATCCAGCCCCGCCGTGAGCACCACGGCCGCCTTCGTGCCCGCGCGCGCCAGCGCCGCCACCAGCGCGGGCACGGTCGCCGGCGGCGTGCAGATCACCGCGAGTTCAGGCACCAGCGGCAGCGCCGCCACGTCGGGGTAGCACGGCGCATCGCCCAGGACGCGGTGCTTGGGGTTGACGGCGTGGAGCGCGCCCGCAAAGCGCCCGTTATGGAGATTGCGCCAGACGGTGGCGCCCACGCTGCCGGGCCGCTCGGAGGCGCCGATGACGGCGACGCTGGCCGGGTCGAACAAGGAATCGAGATGGCGGATGCTCATGGTCGTGCGCTGGCTGGTGAACCCCGAGCGTAACCGCCGCCGGTGTCCGCACCATGACGCCGGGCCGACGGGGGCAGCGTGGTTCGGTGCGCGTCACCCCGACCCGCTCAGCGAATCGACTCGATCGAGAGCTTCTTGTCCACCACCTGCGGCGTCACCAGCGCGTAGCCCTGGTTCTGCCAGTGCACGAGTTCGGTCATGGCCGATGGTGCCACCTCGATGAAGGGCTGCAGTTCCTCGGCGGTGTAGCCATAGTCGGTCAGCGCCAGACCGCAGACGCGGAACTTCACGCCGCGCTCGGCGTAGTAGCGCATGCGCTGCACCACCTCGGCGTAGCGTTCCTCGTTCTTGCGCGCCACGGTGACGAGTTCGGTGCCGTGCAGCAGCACGACGATCTTCATGTCCTCGTCGAAGAAGCTGTAGGGCGCCTCGGTCAGCGGGTTCACGAAGGAGCGCACCCAGTACAAGGCCGTGGCCATCTTGTCCGGGTGGTCCAGGTACAGGTCGAAGATGACCTTGGGCTTGGCATACGGCGTCTGCACCCGCTGGGCCTGGGCCTGCACGCCGCCGGCCGCCAGCAGGGAAGCGGCCATCACCCACGCGGCGGTGCGCAAGCGCGCGCGGCGAAGTCCGGACGGTGAGCGAATCGACATGGCCGCCTCCTCTGTGAGGGATGAATGCAGACCCAGTGTGGCAGGATTCGCGCATGTCTGCCGACTTTTCCCCTGCCGACGTCGAGGTGGCCATCTTTGGCGCGGGCATTGCCGGTGCCTCGCTCGCATGGCAACTGGCCGTGCACGGCACGCAGCCCGTGGCGCTGATCGAGGGCGAGGACCAGCCGGGCCGCCACGCCACCGGCCGCTCGGCCGCGGTGTTCGCGCCCAGCTACGGCCCGCCGGCCGTGCGCGCACTCACCCGCGCCAGCCGGGCGTTCCTGCAGCAGCCGCCCGCCGGGTTTGCCGAGGTGCCGCTGCTGCACCCGCGCGGCGCCCTGTTCGTGGCCGCGCCCGGTCAGGAAGCCGCCCTGCGCGCCCTGCACGACGAGCTCGCCGCGGCGAGCCCGCGGCTGCAATGGCTCACCACCGCCGAGGCGCTGCAGCGCGTGGACGTGCTGCGGCCCGAGGCCGTGGCCGCTGCGCTGTACGACCCCGATGCGCTCGACATGGACGTGCACGCCCTGCTGCACGGCTTTCTGCGCGGTGCACGGCGCAGCGGCGCCGCGCTGCACCTGGGCACGCAGCTCACTGCGGCGCACTTCGACGGCGCGCGCTGGGTGCTGCGGTTTCGCGATGGACGCGAGCTGCGCGCGCGCACCGTGGTCAACGCCGCAGGCGCCTGGGCCGACGTGCTGGCCGCACAGCTCGGCGCCACCCCCATCGGCCTGGTGCCCAGGCGCCGCAGCGCCTTCACCTTCCGCGCGCCCGAGGGCGTGGCCAGCACGCACTGGCCGCTGGTGATCGGCGTGGACGAATCCTGGTACTTCAAGCCCGACGCCGGCCAACTGCTGGGCTCACCCGCCAATGCCGACCCGACCGAGCCGCAGGATGTGCAACCCGAGGCCCTCGACATCGCGCTGGGCATTCACGCCATCGAGACGGTGAGCACTCTGTCCATCCGCCGCCCGACCGCCACCTGGGCCGGGCTGCGCAGCTTCGTGGTCGATGGCGAGCCGGTGATCGGCTTCGACCCGCAGTGCCCCGGCCTGTTCTGGCACGCGGCTTTCGGGGGCTACGGCATTCAGAGCGCCGTGGGTGCCAGCGCCCTGGCCGCCAGCCTGCTGCGCGGCGATGGGGTGCCGCACGCCCTGCAGCGCGAGGGCCTGGAGGTGCGCAGCGTGGAACCCGCACGGTTGCGCTGAAGCGTGGGCGAAGAACTCCGCTGCCGGCGCAGTCAACGCGTCTGACGTTCGCGCGGAGGTCGCCGGCACCCGCCGGACCGGGAGAGGATGGCGGTCGCCGGCCGGCGGGTCAGGCGGTCAGACGCCCGCCAGAGAACGCAGGCCGCCGGGGTCGACCAGGTTGAGCACGCGGCCCGAGCCGCTGATGAGGCTGCGTTCGCGCAGGTGGCGCAGCACGCGCGAGAGGGTTTCGGGCGCAATGCCGAGCTGCTGCGCGATCTGGCGCTTGCGCTGCCGCAGCATCACCGCAAGGCCCGCCTCGGCTGTGGGTTCGGCATGGCGCAAGAGCCACTCGGCGCAGCGCGCCTCGGCGTCCTTGACCAGGCGGCTCACGGCGATTTCGGTCTGCTGGCGGTGTGCCTGCGCCACGTCGTGCAGCACGGTGCGCACGCTCTTGGGCATGGCGTCGATGCCGGCCTGGAACTGCTGCAGCGGCACGCGCCGGATCTTCACCGCGGTTTCGGCCACCCCGTCGACCAGGCTCGGCAAGCCGAGCACCGCCGCCGTGGCCTCGAGCCAGAACGGGCCCTGCACCACGCCGAGCTGGTGGGCCAACACGCCGTCTTCCATCACGCCCAGCGCCACGCGCCCGGCATCGACGTGGATGACCTCCTGCATGGGCGACTGCCGCTGCAGCAAGGACGCACCGGCCGGCAGGCTCTGCACCTCACCGGAAACATCGAAGGATTTCGAAGGCAACATGATGCGCTTGACTGTGCACTGACAGTTGCGCTGCAGCATTGACCCACATCAACCCCTGCGCCGACGCAACACCTTCGGCGGGTGACGCGGGGCCCGGCCGTGGCCTTTTCATGGGATTGATGAAATTTGGTGACATTTGACACGGCCGAGCGGCGATTTGGCTTCGGTTTCGCGACAGACTACGGAACTTTTCCCAGCCCTGCGCCGCGCCCGTCCGACCCAAAGCTTCGCCATGAGCCGCCTGCCCAGCTACCTCAGCGTCCACGCCCGACCCACGCAGCCGTGGCAGTGGTCGCTCGGGCTCGGCGGTGCGCAGGCGGCGCTGGGAGCGGCCTTGGTCGCGTGGCCGCAGTTGATTCCCGCGCCGCTCCACGACGCCCTCGCGGCGTGGAAGCTGCCGTCGCCGCTGGTGTTGCTGGCCTTGCTCAGCCTCTTCGCCGCCGCACTGGGGTATGCGCTGGGCCACGGCCTGTCGCGCCGCCAGCGCGAGGCCGCGCGGGCGGTGCGGCGCCTGTTCGACGTGATCGATCAGCTGCCCGAACCCACCGCGGTGCGCGACGCCCAGGGCCGCTACGTGCTGTGGAACCGCGCGGCCGAGGCGCGCTACGGGCTGACCTTCCGCCATGCTGAGGGCAAGACGCCCGCGCAACTGTTCCCGCCGTCGTTCGTGCAGCAGATCGCGGCCATCGAACAGCGCGCCCTCGAGGCGCGCGAGCCGGTGGTGCAGCGCATCGACGTGCCCGCGGCCTATGGCCGCAGCGCTTCGCAGGCGGTGATCCGCATGGTGCCGCTGCTGTCGCGCTCCAAGCCGGAGCGGCTGCTCGGCGTCGTGTCCACCGTGACCGACCTCACGGCACTGGAGCAGGTGACGCGCGAAGCCCAGCTGCAGCATGTGCAGCTCGACCTCGCGCTCGAGGCCTGCCATGCGGGCGCGTGGGAGTACGACATCGAAACCCGCACCTCGCGCTACAACGCCGCCTACGCGCGCCTGCTGGCCTGGGACGGGCCGCTCGACGCCTTCCACGCCGAGTACCGCTTCTACGACCGGCTCCACCCCGAGGACCGCACCCCGGTGATGGCGGCCGAGTTGTCGTGTCTGAAGGGCGGCGAAGCCCTGACGCTGAGCTACCGCCTGCGCTGCTTCGACGGGGTGGAGCGCCGCTTCATCGGCCGTGCGCGCGTGGTCGAGGATGCGCAGGGCGGCAAGCGGCTCGCCGGCCTGATGATGCCGGGCGACTGAGACGCTGAGACGCTCCGCGCCCGATTCGCCCACGCGTTCTGCCGCCTGCGCGCGAACTTTCGCGGTGCGCGCGGGTCGATACCGGCGTTGCCCTGAGGCAACGCTGAATCAGTCCCTGCGACGACGCGCGCCTGGCCGCGGGATGGGATGCGAGGCGCAAAGCGCAGCCATAGCGGGGGCTGTGGCGAGCATCTGCAACGAAGCAAACCGCCCGCCGCCAGGATGCGCAACGCGCGAGGGACTTGTTCAGCGTTGCCCTAAGATGGCGCGGCCACCCCGGACGGAGGTGGCTAACCTGCCCACCTCTTGCCCTGACCGTTCATGCGCATGCCCCACGACGCCACCAACCCCCTCCCCTCGCACCCGCCGCGCAGGGCTCTCGCACGGCGGCGCATGCTGGCCACAGGCGCGGGCCTGCTCGCGCTGGCCGTGCTGCCGCATGCGCAGGCGGTGGAGTTCGAGGGCCAGACCTTCCCCGACCACCTCACGCTGGCCGACACCCCTTTGCAGCTCAACGGAGTGGGCTTGCGCGCGGCCTATTTCATCAAGGGCTACACGGCGGCGCTGTACCTCAGCGGGCGGGCGCGCTCGCTGGCCGAGGCCATGGCCTTGCCCGGCCCGAAGCGGCTGCAGATGCGGCTGCTGCTCAGCGTCGGCCCCGAGGAGTTCAGCAAGGCGCTGGTGGCCGGCGTGCGCAAGAACGCCAGCGAGGAGGAGCTGCGCGCGCTCGACGCACGCATCCACGCGCTCGACGCGGTGATCCGCACGCTGCCCAAGTCGCACAAGGGCGACGTGGTGGATCTGGACTTCGACCCGCCGCGCGGCATGACGCTCGCGCTCAATGGCCGCGTGCGCGGCGCGCCCATCGAAGGAGCCGATTTCTACGCCGCCGTGCTGGGCATCTTCATCGGCGAGCGCCCGATCGACCAGCGGCTCAAGAAAGGGCTGCTGGGGCTGTGAACACCGCACCCGCCACCGCGCGCTGGACGCTCGACGAGCGCGAGGTCAGCTTCACCGCCGTGCGCGCCCAGGGGCCGGGCGGGCAGAACGTGAACAAGGTGTCGAACGCGGTGCACCTGCGCTTCTGCATCCGCTCGTCCTCGCTGCCCGAGGCCATCAAGGCGCGGCTGCTGGCGCTGCGCGACCGGCGGTTGACCACCGAGGGCGTGCTGGTCATCAAGGCGCAGGGGGCGCGCAGCCTCGAACTCAACCGCGCCGAGGCGCTCGCACGCCTGCGCGAGCTCATCGACCGCGTGGCCGCGCCGCCCACGCCGCGCGTGCCGACGAAGCCCACCCGCGCGTCGGTGGCGCGGCGCATCGAAGGCAAGGTGCAGCGCGCCGGCATCAAGCGCCTGCGCGCCCGGCCGCAGGGCGGGGACCTGGCGTAAGGCAAGGCTGAACAAGTCCCTCGCTCGCGGCCCGCTCATGGCGGCATCGGCCGCCCGCAGGCCCAGCAGCTGGCGAAGCCGCCCTCCACGCGCTCGCCGCAGGCACAGTCCCAGCAGTGCTGTGGCAGGTGCTGCAGGGCGTCGAGCAGCGCGCGTGCCCGCGCCTCCTGCGCAGCGTCGTGCAGCCAGACCTCGGGGCTGCACTGGTCGGGCGGCAGCTCGCCGGCCACGCCGCTGAGGTAGGCGCGCTCGACGCTGACCGCCAGCCCCTCGCTGCGCAGCGCGTCGGCCCACAGCGTGGCCAGCGCGAGGTTGGGGGCACGGGTGAGGCGCAGCATCGGGAACTTACTTTTTGATAGCGAGACCTGACCGGTTCACGATGGGGTTGGCGGGTTTTTCTTTAAATTCTGCGTTGCCTGGGCGTTTTCGCCGTGCGGCGCGGCCAGGCGGGTTGCGGCCTGGGCCAGCGCGGCATCGAGCGCGGCCCGGTCGCCCGAATTGTCCACTTCCACCGTCCAGGCCGCCCAGTCCGCGGGGATCGGTTCGGCCACGCGAAGCTGCCGCTCGAGCACGGCGGCAGTGGCGTCCGAGGGGTCGGCGCCTTCGCGCTCGCGCGCGGCCAGGCGCTCGCGCAGCACGGCCTCGGGCGCGCTGCAGGCCACCACGGCAAAGCCCGCGCCGCAGGCCTGGGCCAGCGCGCGGGCCGCTTCGCGCTCGCTCTGGCGCAGGAAGGCGGCGTCGAGCACCACCGTGTGCCCGGCGCGCAGCAGGGTCTCGGCCAGCGCGTACAGCCGCGCGTAGGTGCGGGTGGTGGCGCCGCTGGCGTACAGGGTGGCGGCCAGGGCCGAGCCCGGTGCGGCGCGCGCCGTGGGTTCGAGGCCGAACAGACGCTTGCGCTCCACGTCCGAGCGCAGACGCAGCGCGCCCAGGCGTTCGGCCAGGCCCGCGGCCACGCGCGACTTGCCCGAGCCGGAGACGCCCGTCATCACCAGCAGCTGCGGCGACTCGGGCCGCGCGGCCAGCCGCTGCGCCAGCGCGAAGTAGCGCGCGAAAGCCGCTGCATCCCCACCCAGCGCCGCCACCTTGGCGCGCACCAGCGCGCGGTAGGCGGCGCAGGGCCGCAGCAGCGGCAGGCCGGCCCATTCGTCGGTGGCCTCGGCCCAGGCGTTGATGAAGCGCCAGGCCCAGCCGTCGAGCCCATGGGCGAGCAGGTCCATGAAGGCGAAGGCGGCGTCGCAGACGGTGTCGATGCAGCGCAGCGCGGGCTCGAACTCCAGCGCATCGAAGGCCATCACGCCGTCGCCCCAGCGCAGCAGGTTGCCCAGGTGCAGGTCGCCGTGGCCCTCGCGCAGATGGCCGCTGCGCGCACGCGCGTGCATCAGGGGCGCCAGCGCGGCGAACTGCGCGCCCAGGCCCTCGCGGAGGCGCGCGAAGGCAGCGGGCTCGGGCGGCGCGCCGCGCGCAGACAGGGCTTCAAGCTCGTCCAGCGTCTCGCGCGCCCAGTCGGCCAATGACTTGCGCGGCCAGGCCGCCTCAGGCAAGACGGGCAGCGCGCGGTGAAAGGCCGCGAGGTGGGCCGCCAGCGCGTCGATGTCGGCCGCGCGCAGCGCGCCGCGCTCGGCCAGCGTGCGCAGTTCGGCGCCGGCGTCGAAGCGGCGCATGTGCACCGCCCAGTCCAGCGGCGGCCCTGCGCCATCGAGCACCGGCGCCTCGACCGTGCCGGTGACCGCACACAGGCCAAGGTACAACGGCGCGGCGGTGCGGCGGTTCAGCCGCAACTCCTCCTCACAGAAATGCCGCCGCTGCGCGCGGGTACGGCAGTCGATGAAGGGGAAATGCACCGGCTTCTTGAGCTTGTAGGCCGACTCGCCCGCCAGGAGGATGCTGGAGATCGGCGTCTGCACCACGGCATCGGCCTTCAGCCGTGCCTGCAGCGCGCGCACCAGGCGCGCATGGTCGGCCAGTGTCAGCTCGGGCTGCACCGGCTTGGCCTGCGCCGGCGGCGGTGGGTGGGTGGCATCGGCGGGCATGGCGGCGGAGCGGGCGGCGGGGAACGAGCGCGAGCATACGCGCGTCGCCGCGGGCACGCGCGCGGCCGGGCGGTGCCGTTTCAGACCGAAGGCGCCGCGACGACAGCGGCGCCGGCCAAGGCAGCTTATGGCAACGCTGAATAAGTCCCCGTGATGGCGCGCGCCTGGCCGCGGGATGGGATGCGAGGCGCAAAGCGCAGCCATAGCGCGGGCTATGGCGAGCATTTGCAACGACGCAGACCGCCCGCCGCCGGGATGCGCGGCGCGCGAGGGGCTTGTTCAGCGTTGCCTTAGGGCGTGGGCGCGCCGGCCTCGCCCCATTCCTTGATGAGCGCGCGCTCGGCCTCGGTGATGCCGGTGGCGTTGTTCATCGGCATCTGCCGCAGCACCACCACCTGCTGCACGATGCCCTTGGCATGGGTGCGGATGCCCTCGACGGTGTCGAGCCGGATGTTCTTGAGCTGCACCTGCGCGCCGTGGCAGGAGGTGCAGCGCTGGGTGATGATCTGCTGCACGGTGGCGAAGTTGTCAGCATTTTTTCCCTGGGACGCCAGCACCGATGGGTCGTTCGTTGCTACTGTTTTTGAATTTTCTGGTGGCGCTTCACGTACCGCCACCATCACCACGAGGATGATCGCCACGCCCGCGGCCGCCCACGGCCAGGGGTTGGCCGCGCGGCCGTGCTTCCATCCGTGCCGCTGCACGAAGAACTGCCGGATCAGGGCGCCGGCGAGCATCATCAGCGTGAGGATGAGCCAGTTCCAGCGGTGGGTGTAGAGGAAGCTGTAGTGGTTGCTGAGCATGGCGAACAGCACCGGCAGCGTGAAGTAGGTGTTGTGCACGCTGCGCTGCTTGCCGCGTTTGCCGTGGATGGCCAGATCCGCCGCCTTGTACGGCGCGCCCGAGGTCATGGCGGCCACCACCTTACGCTGCCCCGGAATGATCCAGAAGAACACGTTGGCGCTCATGGCGGTGGCCAGCATCGCGCCCACCAGCAGGAAGGCCGCGCGCCCGGCGAACAACTGGCAGGCCAGCCACGCCGAGAACGCCACCACGATGAACACCAGCACGCCGACGATGCGCTCGCCGTTCTCCCGAAAGCCGAACCACTGGCAGATGCGGTCGTAGATCAGCCAGAACGCCACCAGAAAGCCCAGCGCCGCGGCAATGGCCGCGCCCGCGCTCCAGTCGAACAAGGCCTTGTCCACCAGGAAGGTGCCCGCGTTCCACAGGTAGAGCACGGTGAACAGCGCAAAGCCCGAGAGCCAGGTGGAATAGCTCTCCCAGTAGAACCAGTGCAGTTCGGTGTGGATCTTCTTCGGCGCCACCATGTACTTCTGCGGGTTGTAGAACCCGCCGCCGTGCACCGCCCACATCGCGCCGTCCACGCCCTTTTCGAGCAGGTCGGGCGACTTGGGCTTGATCAGGTTGTTGTCGAGGAAGACGAAGTAGAACGACGAACCGATCCAGGCGATCGCGGTGATGACGTGCAGCCAGCGCAGCAACAGGTTGGCCCAGTCGAGCAGATAGGCTTCCATGAACGGACTCCGGGCGGCTCACCACTGCGGGCGCTGTGAACCGCCAAACGGTCGCGCACGAAGCCGGTCGGGCTGCCGCGCCCCGTCTGGCGCCCAACCCCGGCATCCGCACCGCTGCGACCTGTGCACGTAAGTGTATACAAAACTTGGGCGGCCGCCTTGGTGTTTTCACCGACGCAGGCGCCGGTGAACTCCGCGCACCCTCAGAGGCTGAGAGGGAATCGGGCGTGCCCGAAAGGGCGCCCCAAAGCGCGCCCGAGAAGGCGCAAAGCACAGCCGTAGCGCGGGCTACGGCGCGCATTTGCGACGCCCTCGGGCGTGCTTTGGGGCGTCAAGGCGGGCATGACCGATTTCCTCTCAGGCTCTCAGCGTAGAAGCAACAACTGCGCCACCACCGACACCGCGATCACGGCGGGCTCCTTGCCGCGCAGGCCGGGCAGGCCGATCGGGCAGGTGACCTGGGCGATCTCGTCCTCGCCGAAGCCGCGTGCTTCGAGCCGGTGGCGGAACGCCGCCCATTTGCTCTTGCTGCCGATCAGGCCGATGAAGGACAGGTCGGCGCGCTCGCGCTGGCGCCTGAGGCAGGCGGCGACGATGTCGAGGTCTTCGGCGTGGCTGAAGCTCATGATGAGCACCCGGCTGCCCGCAGCCAGCGTGTCCACCGCCGCCTGTACCGGTTCGGAATGCTCGGCCTGCACGTTGGCCGGCAGTGCCGCGGGGAAGATGCCGTCGCGGCTGTCCACCCAGCGCAGCGCAAAGGGCAGCTCCGCGCACACCTGCACGATGGCCCGGCCCACATGCCCGCCACCGAACAGGGCCAGCGGCATGGCCGGCGGTGAGAGCCGCTGGCGCAGCGCGGCGCGGGCCGCAGCATCGCACACGCCCAGGCGCTCGAACGCCAGATGCACCACGCCGCCGCAGCACTGGCCCAGGCTGGGGCCGAGCGCAAAGCGGCGCTCCAGCAGCCCGGCCGGAACGTCGTCGTGCAACAGGGCTTGGGCCTGGGCGATGGCCTCGAACTCCAGATGCCCGCCGCCGATGGTGCCCACCACGTCCTGCGCGAACACGGCCATCCACGCACCGGCCTCGCGCGGCGCCGAGCCCTGCGTGGCCGCCACCCGCACCAGCACGGCGCGCTCATGGCCGAGGCGCTCGATCCAGTCGCTTGGACAGTTCACACAACGCTCACTTCTTCTCACGAACGCCGCAGCTCGCGGCGTCGCACAATCGACAAGTATGCCGTGCCACGGCGGCGCGGCCCTGCGGCGCGGGCCTCACCCCCGCGGCGCGTCCTGTTTTCACGGCTTCTCGCACCTACCTCTCACCTCGATGTCTGCCTTCTCCCTGCCCACCCTCGAGGGCGCCCTGCACCACCCCGACCGTTTGCACACCCACACCCGCGCCGCAGGGCTTGCCCTCGCGGTGGCGGCCGCCCTCGCCGGCTGTGCATCTGCGCCGCCGGGCACACCGCCAGCCGCCACGACCCCGTCGGGTGCAACCGCCGCCACACCGGCCGCCCCCGGCCGCACGCCACCTGCGGCTGCGCCGGGTGCGCCCGGCGCGTCGGACGCCATGACCGCCCGCGCCTACCGGCGTGATGCGGCAAGTCACCTCTACGCGCTCAATGCGGCGCGGATCTACCGCGGCCGGCTGCCGTCGATGCTGTATGCCATCGGCACGCTGGAGGTGCAACTCGACCGCAACGGCCAGGTGCTGTCCACCCACTGGCTTCGCGCGCCGCGCCACGCGCCCGAGGTGGTGGCCGAAATCGAGCGCACCGTGCGCGCCGCAGCGCCCTTCCCCGCGCCGCAGCGACTGGGCAAGGTCACCTACACCGACACCTGGCTATGGGATGAAAGCGGGCGCTTCCAGCTCGACACGCTGACCGAAGGGCAGGACTGAGCCACCGAGTGGCCGAACGGCCGCGAGCCAGCCCGCCCCTTGCGGCCCGCACCGAAGCGCCAGCGGCGCGGCGGGATCGCAAGCCGTGTCAGGCGGCGGCTTCGCGCACGCGCTCGCAGGCGAGCAGGATGCGCTCGGGCGTGGCGGGGGCGTCCAGATCGACCCGCACCCGGTGCTGGCCCACCGCGGCCACCGCGTCGCGCAATGCGAAGAAGGTGGACAGCGCCAGCATCAGCGGCGGCTCGCCGACGGCCTTGCTGCGGTAGGGCGTGGGCTTGACGTTCTCGCCCTCGAACAGCGCGACCTTGAAATGCTCGGGCACGTCGCCGGCCACCGGAATCTTGTAGGTGCTGGGCCCGTGCGTGAGCAGCCGCCCGCGCCCCAGGCCTGCAGCGTCGCCCTTGAGGGACCAGATGCACTCCTCCATCGTGAGCCAGCCCATGCCTTGCACAAAGGCGCCTTCGATCTGCCCGCGGTCGATGGCCGGGTTGATGCTGCGGCCCACGTCATGCACGATGTCCACGGCGCGCAGCCACCATTCGCCGGTGCGGGTGTCGACCTCCACCTCGCTCACCGCGGCGCCGTAGCAATAGTAGTAAAAGGCCTTGCCTTGCAGGGTGGTGAAGTCGTAGGCGATCTCCGGCGTGCGGTAGAAGCCCGTGCATGACAGGCCTACCCGGTCCAGCCAGGCCTGCTTGACCACGGACGCCCAGCTCAGCGGTTTTTCAAGGGTTTTACCCTGGTACCCCAGCGCCAAGCGGACATCTCCTGCTGCGAATTCAATAGCATCCTGGGGCACGTCGAGCATGCGCGAGGCCACTGCCGCGAGCCGCGCGCGCAGCTGCGAGCAGGCGTCGAGGATGGCCGCGCCGTTCATGTCCGCACCGCTGGAGGCCGCGGTGGCGCTGGCGTTGGGCACTTTCTGCGTGTCGCTCGCCGTCACGCGCACCAGGCCCACGGGAATGCCCAGCGCGTCGGCCGCGACCTGCGCCATCTTGGTGTTCAGGCCCTGCCCCATTTCGGTGCCGCCGTGGTTCACGCTGACCGTGCCGTCCTGGTACACATGCACCAGCGCGCCGGCCTGGTTGAGCATGGTGGCGGTGAACGAGATGCCGAACTTCAGCGGCACCAGCGCCAGGCCGCGCTTGCGCCGGCCGCCGCCGGCGTTGAAGGCGGCAACGGCGGCGCGGCGCTCGGCATAGGCGGCTTGTGCTTCGAGCTGGTCGATCACGCGGTCGCCGATCCAGTCCTCGATGCGCTGGCCGTAGGGGGTGGTCAGGCTCAGCGCATCGCCGCTGAGCGCCGGCTCGCGGTAGAGGTTAGCGCGGCGCACGGCCAGCGGGTCCTTGCCCAGCGCCTGGGCGATTTCCTCGATCACCGTCTCGATGCCGAACATGCCCTGCGGCCCGCCGAAGCCGCGGAACGCGGTAGCGCTCTGCATGTGCGTCTTGCAGCGGTGGCTGACCACGCGCAGGTGCGGCAGGTGGTAGCAGTTGTCGATGTGCAGCACCGCGCGGTCGTTGACCGGGCCGGAGAAATCGGTCGAGTAGCCGCAGCGCGACGCCAGCGTCACATCCAGCGCGAGGATGCGGCCCTCGTCGTCGAAGCCCACGTCGTAGTCGATGCGGAAATCGTGCCGTTTGCCGGTGATGGTCATGTCGTCATCGCGGTTGGCGCGCAGCTTCACCGGCCGCTTCAGACGCCAAGCGGCGAGCGCCGCGCTCTGGCTGAAGATGCTGGACTGTCCCTCCTTGCCGCCGAACGCGCCGCCCATGCGGCGGCAGATCACCTCCACGTCGTGCGTGCCCAGGTTCAGCGCGGCGGCGGCCTCGCGCTGGTTGCCGTCGGGGTGCTGGGTGGAGACGTAAATCGTCAGCTGCCCGTCTTCGCGCGGCACGGCGTAGGCGATCTGGCCCTCGAGGTAGAACTGCTCCTGCTGCCCGCAGTGCGTGCGGCCGCTGAGCCGGTGCGGCGCGCGCTCGAGCATGGCCGCGGGCTCGCCACGGGTGATGCCCTTGGGCGGCATGATGAAGCTCTGCGCGGCCATGGCCTCGTCGATCGTGAGAATGGCGGGCCGCTCGCGCACCGCGACCTTGGCGTTGTTCGCCGCCTCGCGGGCATAGACCATCTCGCGCGCCACCACGATGGCGACCGGCTGGCCGAGGTACTGCACCACCCCGTCGGCGAGGAAGGGGTCGTCGTGGACGATGGGGCCGCAGTTGTTCTCGCCGGGAATGTCACGTGCGGTGAACACCGCCACCACGCCGTGCGCGGCCAGCAGCGCTTCGCGGTCGATGCCCTCGCCCGCGAGTTCGCCGTGCGCCACCGGCGAGAGCACCAGCGCCGCGTACAGCGTGCCGCGCAGCTCCGGCAGGTCGTCGGTGTAGGCGGCCTCGCCCGTCACATGCAGACGGGCCGATTCATGTGGCAGCTCGCGGCCCTGGGCCGGCGCAGCCGCTCGAAGCACTTCGGGCAAGGTGGGGGCGTTCATCGGGCAGTCTCCTCGACGCCGGCGGCGTCTTCCACGAATTGCAGCACCAGGTTGCGCGCCAGCAGCGCGCGGTAGCGCCAGCTCGCGCGCAGGCCGTCACGCGGCTGGAAGCTCGCGGCCACGGCGGCGTCGAGCTCGGCGGCCGTCACGTCCGCGGGCGCGCGGCCCTCGAGCGCCGCCTCGATCAGCGGCACCCGCGCGGGCGACGGCGCCAGGCCATTGCTGGCCACGCGCACCGCGGCAAAGCGCCCGGCCTCGAGCCGGTAGCGCAGTGCGAACAGGGTGGCCGAGATGTCCTGCTCGAAGCGCTTGCTGACCTTGTGCGCGCGAAACACCTCGCCGGGCTGCGGCTTGGGCAGCCGCACCGCCTCGATGAACTCGCCGCTCTGCAGCACGTTGCACTTCTGGCCGGTGTAGAACTGGGTCAGCGGCAGCTCGCGCGTCTGCGTGCCGCGGCGCAGCAGCAGCGTGGCATCGAGCGCCATCAGGCAGGGCATGGAGTCGCCGATCGGCGAGCCGTTGGCGATGTTGCCCGCCAGCGTCGCGGTGGAGCGAATCGGCGGCGAGCCAAACCGCCGCAGCACCTCGGCGAAATCGGGGTAGGCCTCGGCCAGCAGCGTCTGCACCTCGGCCAGCGGCACCGCCGCGCCGATGCGCCAGGACCGCGCATCGGCCTGCACGCGGCGCAGTTCGGCCACCTGGCCGACGTAGGCGATGCGCTCGGGCCGCTCGAAATTCTTGTTGACCTTGAGCCCGATCTCCGTGCTGCCCGCCAGCAGCGTGGCCTCGGGATTCTTCAGCAGGTAGTCGGCCAGCTCGTCCACCGTGGCGGGCGAGACGAACTCGCTGCCCTTGCGGGTGCGCAGCACCGGCTGGGTGACGATGTCGCCTTCGAGGCCATACAGCGGCTCGCTGGCGCGGCGAATCTGGTGCAGCAGCGGCCGGTCCGCCGCGTCGTCGATGCGCAAGGCCTCGGCGGGCGCCTGCGCGGCCTGCAGCGCCGCATCGACGATGGGCCGGTAGCCGGTGCACCGGCACAGGTTGCCCGAGAGCGCGTCGTTCACCTCGGCGCGGCCAGGCTGGCGCACCGTCTGCAGCAGGCCAGCGAGGCTCATCACGATGCCCGGCGTGCAGAAACCGCACTGCGAGCCGTGGCAGGCCACCATCGCCTCCTGCACCGGGTGCAGACGGCCATCAGCGCGCTGCAGGCTCTCCACCGTCTTGAGCGATTTGCCGTCGAGCGTGGGCAGCAGCTGCAGGCAGCTGTTGACGGGCACGTAGTGCACGCGCTCGCCGTCCTCGCTCAGCTCACCCACCAGCACCACGCAGGCCCCGCAATCGCCCTCGGCACAGCCTTCCTTGGTGCCGGTGCGGTGCAGATGCTCGCGCAGGTAATCGAGCACCGTGGTGGTGCGGCGCACGCCGCGCGCTTCGACGATCCGGCCGTCGAGCACGAAGCGAACCGTGTTGGTGACTTCAGACATGGGGCGTTGGGGGCGGTGAGGCAAAGCCTCGATTTTATGCGGCAGCCGTTATGGCACCCATATGAATCTTCATATGAAGAGCGGCGATCGGCCCGTCAGGAGCCGCGGTAGGTCGCGTGGCTCCACGGGCTCACCAGCAGCGGCACGTGGTAGTGCTGGCCCGGGTCGGCCACGCCAAAGTCCAGCGTCACCACGTCGAGGAAGGGCGGCTCGGGCAAGGCTACGCCGCGGGCGCGGAAGTAGTCCCCCACGGCAAAGCACAGCCGGTAGGTGCCCCGGTGAAAGCTGGCGTTGTCGAGCAAGGGGCCGTCGGGGTTGCGCCCGTCTGCATTGAGCACGATGCGCCGCAACAGCCGCGGCGGCGTGCCATCCGCACTGGTGGCATACAAGGCCACGGCCATGCCGGCCGCCGGCGTTCCGTGCATGGTGTCCAGGACATGCGTGCTCAATCCCATGAAAGCCTCCTGCGGGTTGACTCCGTACAAAATCGTCGACTGAAGTGTATACACTTTCGACCTCACGCTCTAGAATGTCCCGCATGGACACGTCCACCGCCACCCGCAGCATCGTCGATGCCCTGACACGCGCCATCGTCGAACACCGCTTGTTGCCCGGCGCCAAGCTGGCCGAGCAGGCGCTGGCCGACCACTTCGGCGTCTCCCGCACCCTGGTGCGCCAGGCCTTGTTCCAGCTCGCGCAGAAGCGCCTGGTGCGCATGCTGCCCGCGCGCGGCGCCTTCGTCGCCTCGCCCTCGGTGGAGGAGGCGCGGCAGGTCTTTGCCGTGCGACGCCTGCTCGAAGTCGGCATGGCGCGCAGCTTCGCGCGCGAGGCCACGCCCGAGAAGCTCGCCGCGCTGCGCGAGCACATGGCGCTCGAGCGCGCCGCCGTGGCCGCCGGCAACGTGCCCGAGCGCACCACGCTGCTCGGCGACTTCCACGTGCGCATGGCCGAGCTGCTGGGCAACGAGGTGCTGGCCGAGATGCTCAGCGACCTGCTCTCGCGCTGCGCCCTCATCACCCTGATGTACCAGAGCCGCGACGCCGCCGAGCACTCCAGCGACGAACATCTGGAGCTGGTCGAGGCCCTCGCCGCCGGTGACGAGGAGCGCGCCGCGCGCCTCATGGCCAAACACCTCGACCATGTCGAGGCCAGCCTCACCTACGACCGCCCCGTGCCCACGCACGACATCGCCCAGGCCCTCTCGCCATGACGCACGCCTTCTACGACAGCACAGCGCCCTACCCGCGCGACCTGGTCGGCTACGGCCGCAACCCACCGCACGCCCGCTGGCCGGGCGGGGCACGCATCGCCGTGCAATTCGTCCTGAACTATGAGGAAGGCGGCGAGAACTGCGTGCTGCACGGCGACGCCGCGAGCGAGCAGTTCCTCTCCGAAATGTTCAACCCCGCGGCCTACCCCGAGCGGCACCTCAGCATGGAGGGCATCTACGAGTACGGCTCGCGCGTCGGCGTGTGGCGGCTGCTGCGCGAATTCGAGCGCCGCGGCCTGCCGCTCACCGTCTTCGGCGTGACCACCGCGCTGCAACGCCACCCCGAGGTCACGGCCGCCTTCGGCGAGCTCGGCCACGAGATCGCCTGCCACGGCTTGAAGTGGATCCACTACCAGAACATCCCCGAAGACGTCGAGCGTGCGCACATGGCTGAGGCCATGTCCACCATCGAGCGCCTCACCGGAGCGCGCCCGCTGGGCTGGTACACCGGCCGCGACAGCCCGGCCACGCGGCGCCTGGTGGCCGACTTCGGCGGCTTCGCCTACGACAGCGACTACTACGGCGACGACTTGCCGCTGTGGATGAAGGTGCGCAAGACCGACGGCAGCGTGGTGCCCCACCTGGTGGTGCCCTACACGCTCGACGCCAACGACATGCGCTTCGCGCTGCCGCAGGGCTTTGCGCAGGCCGAGGACTTCTTCGTCTACCTCCGCGACAGCTTCGACGCCCTCTATGCCGAAGGCGACCCCGCCGGCCTGGACCGGCCCAAGATGATGAGCATCGGCATGCACTGCCGGCTGCTCGGCCGACCGGGGCGCATCGTCGCGCTGCAGCGCTTCCTCGACTACATCGAGCGCCACGACCAGGTCTGGGTGTGCCGGCGCATCGACATCGCGCGCCACTGGCACGACCACCACCCCTGCCCTGCCATCGATTGAACTTGCCATGCCCCTGACGCTCGACACCCTCAACCAGGCCAGCGCGGCCGACGCCGTGGCCCTGCTCGACGGCATTTACGAACACAGCCCCTGGGTGGCCGAAGCCGCGCTCGCCGCGCGGCCGTTTCGCACCCTGGCCCAGCTCAAGCACGCGCTGTGCGAGGCCGTGAGCCACGCCCCGCACGAGCGCCAGCTCGCCCTGCTGCGCGCCCACCCCGAGCTCGCCGGGCGTGCCATGGTGCGGCGCGAACTCACGGCCGAATCCACGGGCGAGCAGCAGACCGCCGGCCTCACCGCCTGCAGCCCCGAGGAGTTCGCACGGCTGCAAACCCTCAACGCCGAGTACAACGCCCGCTTCGGCTGGCCCTTCATCCTGGCCGTGCGCGGCCCCCGCGGCACCGGCCTCGCGCGCAGCCAGATCATCGCCGCCTTCGAGCGGCGGCTGCGCAACCCGCCGGCCTTCGAGTTTGCCGAATGCCTGCGCCAGGTGCACCGCATCGCGGAGCTGCGGCTCAACGAGCGCTTCGGCCATGTGCCCTCACGCGGCAGCCTGGTGTGGGACTGGCACGAGCAACTGGCCCGCCACAGCGACCCGGGCTATGCCGAGCGCGGTGAGCTCACCGTGGCCTATCTGACCGACGCCCACCGCGCCTGCGCCGCCGAGATTGCCGAGCACATGCGTGCCAGCGGCTTCGACGAGGTCGGCATCGATGCCGTGGGCAACGTGGTGGGCCGCTACCACCCGCAGGCCGGTGCGCAGGCCGCGCGCTACCTGCTCACCGGCTCGCACTACGACACCGTGCGCAACGGCGGCAAGTACGACGGGCGGCTGGGCATCTTCGTGCCGCTGGCCTGCGTGCGCGAGCTCGCCGCGGCGGGCCGGCGGCTGCCGTTCGGCATCGAGCTGGTTGCCTTTGCCGAAGAGGAAGGCCAGCGCTACAAGGCCACCTTCCTCGGCTCGGGCGCGCTGGTGGGCGATTTCCGCCCCGAGTGGCTGGACCAGCTCGACGCCGAGGGCATCGCCCTGCGCGAAGCCATGCGATCGGCCGGCTGCGACCCCGAGGGCATCGCTGCGCTGCGGCGGGACCCGCAGCATTACCTCGGCTTCGTCGAAGTCCACATCGAGCAGGGTCCCGTGCTCAACGCGCTGAACCTGCCGCTGGGCATCGTCACCTCCATCAATGGCGGGCGGCGGTTCGTGGGTGAGTTCACCGGCATGGCCAGCCACGCCGGCACCACCCCCATGCAGCAGCGCCACGACGCGGCCGTGGCTGCGGCCGAGCTGGTGCTGGCGGTGCACAGCCGCGCACGCGCCGACGCCGACTCGGTGGGCACGGTCGGCCAGCTCGAGGTGCCCAATGGATCGATCAACGTCGTGCCCGGCCGCTGCCGCTTCACGCTGGACCTGCGCGCGCCCACCGATGCACAGCGCGACGCCATGGTCGATGACGTGCTCGCCGCGCTCGGCGCCATCGGCGAACGGCACGGCGTGCAACACACGCTGGAAGAAACCATGCGCGCCGCCGCAGCCCCCAGCCACCCCGCGTGGCAGGCGCGCTGGGAGGCTGCCGTCGATGCGCTGGGTCTGCCGGTGCACCGCATGCCCAGCGGCGCCGGCCACGATGCCATGAAGCTGCATGAAATCCTGCCGCAGGCGATGCTGTTCGTCCGCGGCGAGAACGCCGGCATCAGCCACAACCCGCTCGAGTCGACGACGAGCGACGACATGGACCTGGCCGTCGCCGCGTTCCAACACCTTCTGAACCAACTCGCCGGCGACGCCGCCGCCCACCCATGACCGAACACGACACCCTCGACCGCTGGATCGACGCGCATTTCGACGAGGAGGTGCGCTTCCTGCAGGAACTCATCCGCGTGCCCACCGACACCCCGCCCGGCAACAACGCGCCGCATGCCGAGCGCACCGCGCAGTTGCTGGCGTCGATGGGCCTGACCGCCGAGCGGCACCCGGTTCCCCGCGAGCGGGTGCAGGCGCAGGGGCTCGAATCCATCACCAACCTGATCGTTCGCCGCCGCTATGGCGAGGGGCCGGTGATCGCGCTCAATGCCCACGGCGACGTGGTGCCGCCCGGCGAGGGCTGGACGCACGACCCCTACGGCGGCGAGATCGAGGACGGCAAGATCTACGGCCGTGCCGCGGCAGTGAGCAAGTGCGACTTCGCCACCTTCACGTTCGCCCTGCGCGCGCTCGAGGCGCTGGGCGTGCCGCTCAGGGGCGGCGTCGAACTGCACTTCACCTACGACGAAGAGTTCGGCGGTGAACTCGGGCCCGGCTGGCTGCTGCAGCAGGGTCTGACCCGGCCGGACCTGATGATCGCCGCGGGCTTCAGCTACCAGGTCGTGGTCGCGCACAACGGCTGCCTGCAGCTCGAGGTGACGGTCCAGGGCGAGATGAGCCACGCCGCCATTCCCGACAGCGGCACCGATGCGCTGCAGGGCGCCACGCACATCATGCAGGCGCTCTACGCCCTCAACCGGGACTACCTCGGCGTGCGCTCGGCGGTGGAGGGCATCAGCCACCCCTACCTCAACATCGGTCTGATCGAAGGCGGCACCAACACCAACGTGGTGCCCGGCAAGGTGGTGTTCAAACTCGACCGGCGGATGATTCCCGAGGAAGACCCCGCCGCGGTCGAAGCCGCGCTGCGCGACACCATCGCCCAGGCCGCCGCCAGCTACGCGCCACCGCGCGGTGGGCGTGCGCTGCGGGTCGAAGTGCGCCGCATGCTTCTGGCGCGCGCCATGGTGCCGCTGGCGGGCAACCGCGCGCTGGTCGAGCCGCTGCAGCGCCACGCCCAGGCGCTGTTCGGCGAACCGATCCCCGCGGTGGGCACGCCGCTCTACACCGACGTGCGGCTGTACGTGGAGCGCGGCATTCCCGGTGTCATTTACGGCGCCGGGCCGCGCACAGTGCTCGAATCGCACGCCAAGCGCGCCGACGAACGGCTGGACCTCGAAGACCTGCGCCGCGCCACCAAGGTGGTCGCCCGCACCCTGCGCGACCTGCTGGCCGCCGGCGGCTGAGGTCTTGCGTTTGCGCCCACGGTATCCGCCCCCTCACAACGGACCCGGGCCGATACCCCGCAACGCCTTCGCGCGCTGGATGGCGCCGCAGCGCGCCGGCGCCAGACGCTCCCACTGACGCTGCAGAACTCCGGGTTTTCCCCGGAGTTTTTTGCATTTTGTTTTGTATACAGTTTGGGATGCTCGTTCGTGCACACAAAAGGAGTCGGCCATGAGCACAAGCACCCCCCATCCCGTCGATGAAGTCCTGCCCAGCGGCCGCCTGGCCGCGCTCGGCCTGCAACATGTGCTGGTGATGTACGCCGGCGCCGTGGCGGTGCCCCTGATCATCGGCCGGGCCCTCAAGCTCAGCCCCGAGGACGTGGCCTACCTGATCTCGGCGGACCTGTTCTGCTGTGGGCTGGTGACGCTGATCCAGTCGCTCGGCCTGACGCAATGGTTCGGCATTCGCCTGCCAGTGATGATGGGTGTGACCTTCGCCGCCGTCGGGCCGATGGTGGCCATCGCCAACGCCACGCCGGGTGTGGAGGGCGCACGGCTGATCTTCGGCGCCATCATCGGCGCGGGCCTGATCTCCATCCTGATCGCGCCGCTGGTCAGCCGCATGCTGCGCTTCTTCCCGCCGGTGGTCACGGGCACCATCATCGCGGTGATCGGCATCAGCCTCATGCGCATCGGCATCAACTGGATTTTCGGCAACCCGGTGGGGCCGACGGCGCCGAGCATCGTCAACCCCGAACACGCGAAATGGCTGGCCGACGTGACCGCCGCAGCCAATGCCCCGGGGTCGGCCCTGCCCGCGGTGCCCAAGGACCTGGCGCTGGCGCCCAAGCTGCCCAACCCGAAATACGCCAACCTGGCCGGCGTCGGCATCGCGGCGCTGGTGCTGGTGTCGATTCTGCTGATCGCCCGCTATGCCAAGGGCTTCGTCGCCAACATCTCGGTGCTGCTGGGCATCGTCATCGGCGCGGTGGTGGCCACCTTCACCGGGCTGATGAGCTTCGAGAAGGTCGGCAAGGCCGCGTGGTTCGACGTGGTGCTGCCGTTCCACTTCGGCATGCCGGTGTTCGACCCGGTGCTGATCCTGACCATGACGCTGGTGATGATCGTGGTGATGATCGAGTCCACCGGCATGTTCCTGGCGCTGGGCGAAATGACGGGCCGCAAGGTGGAGCAGCCCGACCTCGCCCGCGGCCTGCGCACCGACGGTCTGGGCACGCTGCTGGGTGGCATCTTCAACACCTTCCCCTACACCAGCTTCTCGCAGAACGTGGGGCTGGTGGCGGTGACCGGCGTGCGCAGCCGCTTCGTCTGCGTGGCCGGCGGCCTGATTCTGCTGGCGCTGGGCCTGCTGCCCAAGATGGCGGCGCTGGTGGAGTCCCTGCCCACGGTGGTGCTCGGCGGCGCGGGGCTGGTGATGTTCGGCATGGTCGCAGCCACCGGCATCCGCATCCTTGCCGGGGTGGATTTCAAGACCAACCGCTTCAACGCGATGATCGTCGCCATTTCGATCGGCATCGGCATGATTCCGCTGGTGGCGCCGAACTTCAAGCAGTGGATGCCGCACGGCCTGCATCCACTGATCGAGTCGGGCATTCTGCTGGCCTCGCTCAGCGCGGTGCTGCTCAACCTGTTCTTCAACGGCGCGCGCAGCGACCAGGCGGCCATCGTGCAGGCGGCGCGGCAGGCGGATGCGCACTGAAAAGCTGTGAACGAACCCACCGCGCCCCTCGGGCAGCCGCCGACCACAGGGTTGAGGCAGCATTGACCCGGGCGCGGGGAATCGGGGCCACGGCTGGGGCTACAGTAGCGCAGTGCCCTTGCAGAAGACACCAGGAGACCCCATGAGCCAGGAACACCTTTCGCCTGCCGAACAAGCGCTGCGCGACGCCGCACGCGAGTACCACCGCCTGCCCGTGCGCGGCAAGATTTCGGTGCAGCCGACCAAAGCCCTGTCGAACCAGCGCGACCTCTCGCTGGCCTATTCCCCCGGCGTGGCCTACCCGTGCCTGGACATCCAGGCCAACCCGGCGCTGGCGGCCGAGTACACCTCGCGCGGCAACCTGGTGGGCGTCATCACCAACGGCACGGCCGTGCTCGGCCTGGGCAACATCGGGCCGCTGGCCGGCAAGCCGGTGATGGAGGGCAAGGGCTGCCTGTTCAAGAAGTTCGCCGGCATCGACGTGTTCGACATCGAGCTCGCCGAGAACGACCCCGACAAGCTGGTGGACATCATCGCCGCGCTCGAGCCCACGCTCGGCGGGGTGAACCTGGAGGACATCAAGGCGCCCGAGTGCTTCTACATCGAGCGCAAGCTGCGCGAGCGCATGCAGATTCCGGTGTTCCATGACGACCAGCACGGCACGGCCATCATCTCCTCGGCGGCGCTGCTCAACGGGCTGGAGCTCGTGGGCAAGCGCATCGAGAACGTGCGCGTGGCGGTCTCGGGTGCGGGCGCGGCGGCCATCGCCTGTCTGGACCTGATGGTCGAGCTGGGCGTGCGGCGCGAGCACATCTTCGTCTGCGACTCCAAGGGCGTGATCTACGAGGGCCGCCCCGGCGGCTACGACGAGTCCAAGGCGCGCTATGCGCAGAAGACGGAGCTGCGCACCCTCGCTGACGCCGTGGCCGGCGCCGACGTGTTCCTCGGCTGTTCGACCGCCGGCGTGCTCACGCCCGACATGGTCAAGACCATGGGCACCCAGCCCATCATCCTAGCCCTGGCCAACCCGGAGCCGGAGATTCGCCCCGAACTGGCCAAGGCGGCGCGGCCGGACTGCATCATCGCCACCGGCCGGTCGGACTATCCGAACCAGGTCAACAACGTCCTGTGCTTCCCCTACATCTTCCGCGGCGCGCTCGACTGCGGGGCCACGCGCATCACCGAGTCGATGAAGCTCGCCTGCGTGCGCGAGATCGCGGCACTGGCCAAGAGCGAGACCAGCGACGAAGTGGCGGCCGCCTACGTGGGGCAGGAGCTGGTGTTCGGGCCGGACTACCTGATTCCCAAGCCCTTCGATTCGCGGCTGATCCTGCGCATTGCGCCGGCAGTGGCGCAGGCGGCTGCGGAGTCGGGGGTGGCCACGCGCCCGATCGGCGACCTCGACGCCTACCGCCAGAGCCTGATGCGCTTCGTGACGCAGACGGGCATTCTGATGCGCCCCATCTTCAACGCCGCGCGCGCCGTGCCGCAGGGCGCCAAGCGGGTGGCATATTCCGACGGCGAGGACGAGCGCGTGCTGCGCGCAGCGCAGATGGCCATTGACGAAGGGCTGGCCCACCCCATCCTCATCGGCCGCCCGGCGGTGATCGAGGCGCGCATCGCCAAGGCGGGGCTGCGGCTCAAGCTCGGCCGCGACGTGGACAACGTCAACCCCGAGGACGACCCGCGTTTCCGCCAGTACTGGGAGCGCTACCACCACCTGCAGGCGCGCAATGGCGTGACGCCCGAGGGCGCCAAGGCGGGCGTGCGGCGCTCGAACACCCTGATCGGCTCGCTGATGATTTCGCTCGGTGATGCCGACGCGCTGATCTGCGGCCTGGTGGGCAGCTACACCACGCACCTGGAACGCATCGACAGCGTGCTCGGCCGCAAGGCCGGGTGTGCGAACTACGCCGCGCTCAACGCTCTGACCACCGAGCGCGGCCCGCTGTTCATCACCGACACCTACGTCAACGAAGACCCGAGCGCCGAGCAGCTGGCCGAAATCGCCTGGATGGCCGCGCAGGAGGTGCAGCGCTTCGGGCTGCCGCCCAAGGTGGCCTTTCTCTCGCACTCGAGCTATGGCTCATCCAAGCGCGCGAGCGCGCGCAAGATGCGCGACGCGCGCAACCTGTTCGTCGCCCGGCACCCGGAGATCGAGTGCGACGGCGAACTGCACGGCGACGCCGCGCTCGAGGAGGAGATTCGCGGCAAGTACCTGGCCGACTCGACGCTGCGCGGCTCGGCCAATCTGCTGGTCTGCCCCAACCTCGATGCGGCGAACATCCTCTACAACGTCATCAAGACCACCAGCAGCGGCGGCGTGACGGTCGGGCCCATCCTCATGGGGGCGGCCGGGGCGGCGCACATCCTCACGCCGGCGGCCACGGTGCGCCGCGTGCTCAACATGACGGCGGTGGCGGCGGCCTCGGGCTTGCGCGCGGCGCCCTGAGGCAACGCTGAACAAGTCCCTCGCGCGCCGCGCATCCCGGCCTCGGGCGGCTTGCTTCGTTGCAGATGCTCGCCATAGCAAGAGCTATGGCTGCGCTCTGCGCCTCGCACCCCATCCCGCGGCCGGGCGCGCGCCATCGCGGGGACTTATTCAGCGTTGCCCTGATCCGCCGGGGACGGCTCCGCGCTGTCGATTCGTTCACAGCCTGGGGAGGGTGGCAGCCGCCGCCCTCGGGTTTCCCTCGGGCGGAGGGCGCGGCGCGAGCGGCGACAATCCGGCGTGGACCCGCGCGGCACGCCCCTGCGGGCACGTTGTTTGCTAGATGTTTGATCTGCCGTGTTGCCGTGGCACCGGCTCGCCCCTGATTTCAGTTCCAACGGAGTGCTCCATGAACAAACGCCATCTCCTCAAGCTCACCGCCGCGCTCGCCTTCGGTGCGGGTCTGGGCAGCGCCCATGCGCAGGCCACGCCGATCAAGTTCCAGCTCGACTGGCGCTTCGAGGGCCCGTCGGCCCTGTTCCTGCTGCCGGCGGCCAAGGGCTATTTCAAGGACGCCAAGCTCGACGTGAGCATCGACGCGGGCAACGGCTCGGGCGGCGCGGTCACGCGGGTGGCCTCGGGCACGTATGACATGGGCTTTGCGGATCTCGCCGCGCTGATGGAATTCCATGCCAACAACCCCGATGCGCCGAACAAGCCGGTGGCGGTGATGGTGGTCTACAACAACACGCCCGCGGCGGTGATGGCGCTCAAGAAATCGGGCATCACCAAGCCCGCCGACCTCTCGGGCAAGAAGCTCGGCGCGCCGGTGTTCGACGCCGGGCGGCGCGCCTTCCCCATCTTCGCCAAGGCCAATGGCGTGAGCAACGTGACCTGGGTGTCGATGGACCCGCCGCTGCGCGAGACCATGCTCATGCGCGGTGACGTGGATGCCATCACCGGCTTTTCCTTCACCTCGCTGCTCAACCTCGAGGCGCGCGGGGCCAAGCCGGCCGACATCGTCACCCTGCCCTATGCCGACAACGGCGTGAAGCTCTACGGCAACGTCATCATCGCCACGCCGAAGATGATCAAGGAGCAGCCCGAGGCGGTGCGCGCCTTCCTCAAGGCCTTTGCCCGCGGCGCCAAGGAGGTGATGGCCAACCCCGATGCGGCCATCGAGTACGTCAAGCAGCGCGACGGCATCATCAACGTGGACCTGGAGAAGCGCCGCCTGCGTCTGGCCATCGACAGCGTGATCAACAGCCCCGACGCGCGCGCCGAGGGCTTCGGCCAGGCGGTACCGGCGCGGCTGGCGCTGATGGCCTCGCAGGTGTCCGATGCCTTCGGCACCAAGACCCGCGTGAACCCCGATGCGGTGTGGAACGGCAGCTTCCTGCCCAGCGCCGCCGAGCTCAACGTGCTGCCCGCCCGCAAGTGAACCACCCTGCTGCCCGAGCCGCCGCAATGAGCCCTCCCGACGAGCGCGCGTTCATCGACTTCCAGGACGTCTGGCTGGCCTACAACGACGAGCTGCTCGCCAAGGGGCAGTTCGCGGTGGAGGCCATCGACCTGAAGGTCCAGCGCGGCGAGTTCATCGCCATCGTCGGGCCCTCGGGCTGCGGCAAGTCCACCTTCATGAAGCTCGCCACCGGGCTCAAGCGGCCCTCGCGCGGGCGCATCCGCATCGCCGGTGCCGAGGTGAACGGGCCGCTGAAGATTTCCGGCATGGCCTTCCAGGCGCCTTCGCTGCTGCCCTGGCGCACCACGGTGGACAACGTGCTGCTGCCGCTGGAGATCGTGGAGCCGCACCGCAGCCAGTTCAAGGCACGCCGCGCCGAGTACGAGGCCCGCGCGCGGGCGCTGCTGCAGAAGGTCGGCCTGGCAGGCTACGAGGACAAGTTCCCCTGGCAGCTCTCGGGCGGCATGCAGCAGCGCGCCAGCATCTGCCGCGCGCTCATCCACGAGCCGCAGATGCTGCTGCTCGACGAGCCCTTCGGCGCGCTCGACGCCTTCACCCGCGAAGAGCTGTGGTGCATCCTGCGCGACCTCTGGACGGAGCAGCGCTTCAACGTCATCCTGGTCACGCACGACCTGCGCGAGTCGGTCTTCCTTGCCGACACGGTGTACGTCATGAGCAAGAGCCCCGGCCGCTTCGTGGTGCGCCGCGAGATCGACCTGCCGCGCCCGCGCGACCTCGAGACCACCTACACCACCGCCTTCACCGACATCGTGCACGAGTTGCGCGGCCACATCGGCGCGCTGCGCCGCCCCGATGCCGCGGCCTCGGCCGGCGCGCTGCCGCAGTAGAGAACCCCCACCATGAAACGCCAAACCCTCGAACGCTGGGCGCCCTGGGTGCTGTTGCTGGCCATCGTCGCGCTGTGGCAGGCGGTGTGCAGCCTGTTCGACGTCTCCGAGTTCATCTTCCCCAGCCCCGCGCGCATCTGGAACCAGTTCTGGGAGTTCAAGGGGGTCATCGCGGGCCATGCCTGGCGCACCTTCTGGGTGACGATGGCGGGGTTCGGCATTGCCATCGTGGTCGGCGTGCTGCTGGGCTTCGTCATCGGCAGCTCGCGCGTGGCCTATGCCGCCATCTACCCCTTGATGACCGGCTTCAACGCGCTGCCCAAGGCGGCCTTCGTGCCGATTCTGGTGGTGTGGTTCGGCATCGGCATCGGGCCGGCGATTCTCACCGCCTTTCTCATCAGCTTCTTCCCCATCATGGTCAACATCGCCACCGGCCTGGCCACGCTGGAGCCCGAGCTCGAAGACGTGCTGCGGGTGCTGGGCGCGCGACGCTGGGATGTGCTCATCAAGGTCGGGCTGCCGCGCTCCATGCCCTATTTCTACGGCTCGCTCAAGGTCGCCATCACGCTGGCCTTCGTCGGCACCACGGTGTCGGAGATGACGGCGTCCAACGAGGGCATCGGTTACCTGCTGATTTCCGCCGGCTCGGCCATGCAGATGGGCCTGGCGTTCGCCGGGCTGCTCACCGTGGGCGTGATGGCCATGGCCATGTACGAGCTGTTCGCCGTGATCGAGAAGCACACCACCGCCTGGGCGCACCGCGGCTCGCAGGCCCAGTGAGGAGGCGCGCCGGCCTCCCCGTGCGGGCCTGAGCGGGCCTTGCGGGTGGGTCTTGGCCCCCCTCAGCGGCCAGCATGCACCCCGGAGCGCCCCCAAGCACCCCAAACGTGGCAATTCTTGAAAAATCCCCCCGAACCCCAGCGCCAACCGGTCATGTTTTGCTATTTTTTAGGTAGCACTGATGGAACTCACACGCCTGGGTGCACACGCCGCCCCCCGCGCGTGCGCACCGCCTGCGCGCCATGAGCTGGCACGCGCGGCTGCGGCTGGACTACCAGCGCGAGGCGGGGCGCACCGTGGCCCGGTTTCGCCACGAGGGCCCGCTGCGCATCCTGCAAAGCCTTTATCCTGAAGGCGACGCCATCTGCCACAACGTGCTGGTGCACCCGCCCGGCGGCCTGGTGGGTGGCGATGTGCTGGAGGTGAACGTATCGGTGGGCGAAGGCGCGCACGGCCTGGTCACCACGCCCGGCGCCACCCGCTTCTACCGTTCCGAGGGGGCATGGGCCCGCCAGCACACCAGCGTTCGGCTGGCGGCGGGCGCCCGACTGGAGTGGCTGCCGCTGGAGGCCTTGTGCTACGACGGCTGCCTGGCCGAAAACCGCCTCAGCCTCACGCTCGACGCCGACGCCGAACTGCTGGGCTGGGACGTGAGCGCGCTGGGCCTGCCCGGCGCTTCGCAGCCCTTCGTGCGCGGCGCACTGCGGCAACACATCGAGGCGGGCGACTTCTGGCTCGAGCGCGGCGAACTCCGCGCCGACGACCACCGGCTGCTCGACGGGCCGCTGGGCCTCGCCGGCCAGCGCTGCCTGGCCACGGCCTTCTTCGTCAGCGGAACGGCGATGGCGCGCGAGCGGCGCGAGGCCGCGCTCGATGCGGCGCGCGCCGTCATCGACGCCCATGCCCTGGCACCCTGGGCGGGCGCCACCTGTCCGAACGCTCAGGTGGTGACGGTGCGCGTGCTGGCGCCGCTGGTCGAGCCGGCGATGCAGTTGCTGCAGCAGGTTCGCGCAGCCTGGCGCCAGGCCCTCTGGCAGCTGCCGCCCACGGCGCCGCGCATCTGGGCCATGTAAGGACCAAAGCGGCGCTGGGCCTGGCCGGGCTCTTCGCCGGGCGGCGTGGCGGGCGGGTTGCCCCAACCGCCTCCCTTCTCACGTCAACGGCTCGGCGCAGACCTCGACGAGCCAGCGCAGGTAGCGCGCCTCCGCAGCGGCGATGGGGATGCGCACGATCTCCGGCGTGTCATAGCCGTGCTGCTCGCGGATGAAGGCTTCCAGCGCAGCATAGCGGCCCACCACGGTCTTGATGGCCAGCTGCACCTCGGCGGCTTCGCACACGGCGCCGTCCCAGACGTAGGTGCTGCGCAGCGGCGTGGCCTGCACGCAGGCGCCCAGCCGCGCCTCGACGACGGCGCGCGCCAGCCGCCGCGCATCGGCCTCGTCGGCCACGGTGGTCAGCACCAGGCAGGGGGTACGGGCATCGGGATGGGCGTCGGGGATGTCAACGGGGTTCATCGCAGCGGTCTCCAGGTGGGCGCAGGCTTCATGCGCGCCCGGCAAACCGCATTGTCCCGCCCCGGCGGCCGATCCGGCCCGCGGGCATGCCTCTGCCGCCCGCCGCTGCCTCCGTGCTCAGGCGCCCTCCTCGCGCAGCAGCGTCGCGGCGATGGCGGCGGCCGCGGCGCGGGTTTCCACGCCGAGCTTCTCGAACACATGCTCGAGGTGCTTGTTCACCGTGCGCGGGCTCATGCCGAGAATTTCGGCAATGTCGCGGTTCGTCTTGCCTTTGGCGAGCCAGGAGAGCACCTCCGTCTCCCGCGGCGTGAGCGCCGCGCTGGCCAGGCGCTTGTTGGCCTGATCGGCGCCCGCCGCCAGTGGCCGCAGCAGCAGCGTGACCTCGCCCGGCCCGGTCTGGCCCAGGCAACGCGCATGCAGCAGACGGCCGTCGGGCAGGCCGACCTGCGCCTCCCCCGCCGACAGGACTTCGCGCAGCCAGGCCTGCAAGGCCGCAGCACCCCCTGCCCCGTCGAACACCGCCTGCAGCCATTGCGCCGCCAGCGGCGAGCGCCAGGCGACGCGTTCCTGCGCATCCATCATCAACACCCCCAGGCCGGCCACGTCCACCGCCTCACGCGCCAGGCGATGGACATGGGCGTTGCGCAGGTGGGTGGTAAGGCGGGCCAGCACCTCGGGAATGCGCACGGGCTTGACGACATAGTCCACCCCGCCCGCGGCGAAGCCCTCGAGCACCTGCTCGGTCTCGGACAGGCCGGTCATGAAGATCACCGGCACATGCGCCCAGGCGGGCTCGCTCTTGAGGCGCCGGCACAGCGCGAAGCCGGTTTCGCCCGGCATCAGGGCGTCGAGCAGCACCGCATCGGGCACGGCCACCTCGAAGCGCTGCCAGGCCTCGGCGGCGTCGCAGGCCACCAGCACGGTGTAGCCCTCCTGGGCCAACGCGTCGCACAGCATGCGCAGCGTGTCGGGGGCATCGTCCACCACCAGCACCACGCCGGGCGGCAAGTCAGGACGCGGGTTCATCGTCGTCATCGAAGCGTACTTTCAACTGTTCCACCAGCGCCGTGAAGTCGAAGCGGTCCACATGCGCGAGCAGGCTGCGGATCACGTCGGTCAGCGCAGGCTCCTCGGCCTCCCACTCGCGCAGCAGCGCGCGCAGGCCACTCGCATTGCCCTGCCGGGCCAGCGTGATGAGGCGCTGGCGCAGTTCGTCCGGCAGGTCGAGCGCGGCCGCGCCGGTGGCTTGTGCCTGGGCCCGGCCGTCTGGCGCGGCGGCGCGAACCAGCGGCTCGGGGTGCGATTCGTGCACCCATTCCAGCTCAAGCGTGTGCTCCAGGCGCTCCAGCAGCTCGGACTCCACCACCGGCTTGCTCACGAAGCCCTGCGCGCCCACCGCATCGAGCATGTCCTGCCGGTTCTCGAACGGGTCGGCCGAGACGAAGATGATGGGCACGCGCGGCGCCGCCGGCCCCGAGCGGATGAGCTGCGCCGTCTGCCATCCGTTGAGGTCATCCATGTTGATGTCGAGCAGCACCGCGTCCACGCGCTCGCGCGCCAGCACCTCGAGCGCCTCGCGGCCGCTGGCCGCCTCGCGCACCAGAAAGCCCAGCGGCAGCAGCAGGCTCGCCAGCAGCTGGCGCTGGATGGGCTGGTCGTCCACCACCAGCAGGGTGCGGCGCGGCGCCACATAGCCGACCACCGGCCGCAGATGGCGGGTGGTCCTGCCCGCCGGGGCGTCGACCTCGCGCAGGTACATGCGCACGCTGAAGGTCGAGCCCTGGCCGAGCTGGCTGCGCACCGTCAGCTCGCCGCCCATGAGCTCCACCAGCAAATGCGTGATGGTCAGGCCCAGGCCGGTGCCCGTCTCGCTGGCCCGACGGCCGGCACTGCCGCGCTCGAAGGGCTGGAAGATGCGCTCCTGGTCCTGGGGGGCGATGCCGATGCCGCTGTCCTCCACTTCGAAGCGCACCACCTCGTGTCGGCAGTCCACCCGGAAGACGATGCCGCCACGGTCGGTGAAACGCACGGCATTGGCCAGCAGGTTGATGAACACCTGGCGCAGGCGCTTCGCATCGGCCTGCACCCAGGCCGGCACGCGCCCCTGCGTCTCCAGCCGGAAGCTCAGGCCCTTGGCCTCGGCCTGCGGCTGCACCATGCGCACCAGCTCCGAGAGGAAGTCCCCGAAGGGCAGCGGCGCCGGGTCCAGCCGCAGCCGCCCGGCCTCGATGCGGGCGAGGTCGAGCAGCCCGTCGATGAGCGCGTGCATATGCTGCCCACTGTGCTGGATGGTGGTGACCGCTTCGCGCACCGGGCCGCGCAGTTCGGCATTGCGGAGCAGGATCTGCGCATAACCCAGAATGCTGTTGAGCGGCGTGCGCAGCTCGTGCGTCATGCCGGCCACGTAGCGCGTCTTGGCCTGGCTGGCGCGCTCGGCCACGTCCTTGGCCGTCTGCAGCGCCTCGTCGGTGCGCTGGTGGGCGTCGATTTCCTGCTGCAGCAGCCGCGTCTGCCGCTCGGACTCCTCGCGCGCCATGCGGTTGCTCTCGTTGGCCAGCACCACCCACCAGGCGCAGACGGCAGCGAACACCGCCAGCAGCGAAAACGCCTTGATGAAGGGCGCCTGCAGGCCCGTGGCCGGGCCATGCATGCTCTCCTGCAGATACACCACGCCCAGCGGAAAGGCTATCAGCGCCAGCAGGGCCAGCAGCACCAGCCCATACTGCGCCACGCGAAAGTTGAAGCGGTTGTTCAGATGCGCCGGCAGCGTGTGCGCCAGCAGCTGCCGCACCTGATCGACCGCCCGCGATTGCGTCTTGCAGCGGTCCAGACAGCGCGACTCGAGCGAGCAGCACAGCGAACAGATCGGCGCGTCGTAGGCCGGGCAGCGCGCCATGTCGGCGCTCTCGAACAGGTTGTCGCAGACCGTGCAGCGCACCGTCTCGTGCGGCTTCCACGGCGAGGCATCGTGCCGCGCAAGGTAGTAGCGCCCGCGCGTGGCCCAGGCCAGCGCCGGCGCGGTCAGCAAGGCCGTCACCAACGCGATGAAGGGCGAGAACGCCGCCGCATACGGCCCGAGCAGACCCGCATAGGCCACCACCGAGACAACGACCGCCAGCCCCATCGCGCCCAGGCCCACGGGGTTGAGGTCGTAGAGGTATGCCCGGCGAAACTCCACCCCCCTGGGGCTCAGGCCCAGCGGCTTGTTGATCACCAGATCGGCCACCAGCGCGCCGACCCACGCGATGGCCACGTTGGCATAGAGGCCGAGCACCTTCTCCAGCGCCTCGAACACGCCCAGCGTCATCAGCAACGTGGCGATGATGACGTTGAACACCAGCCACACCACCCGCCCCGGGTGGCTGCGCGTGAGCCGCGCGAAGAAGTTGCTCCAGGCCAGCGACCCGGCGTAGGCGTTGGTGACGTTGATCTTCACCTGCGACAACACCACGAACACCACGGCCAGCCACAGCGCCAGTTCGCCCGGCCCGAGCGCCACCTCGTAGCCGACGAGGTACATGCGCGTCGGATCGGCCGCCTGGGCCGGAGACAGCCCGTACTGCAACGCGGCAAACGCCAGAAACGCGCCGCCCAGCATCTTGAGCATGCCCGGCACGATCCAGCCCGGCCCCGCGCTGAGCACGGCCAGCCACCAGCGCAGGCGCCGGCCGGGCTGGGGCTCGGGCATGAAGCGCAGGTAGTCCACCTGCTCGCCGATCTGCACCACCAGCGAGAAGGTGACCGCTGCCGCGGCGCCAAACATCAAGGGCTCGAAGCTGCTGCTGCCCGAGGCCAGGCCCGAGAGCCCGGTGAAGCTGCGGTAGAGCCCGGGCTCGTGCACGGCGAACCAGACGAAGGGCCACAGCAGCAGCGCCACCCACAGCGGCTGCGTCCAGGCCTGCAGCCGCGAGATCAGCGTGATGCCGTGCAGCACCAGCGGAATCACCACCAGCGACGACAGCACATAACACCACACCAGCGGCCAGCCCAGCGCCAGCTGCAGGGCCAGCGCCATGATGGCCGCCTCCAGCGCGAAGAAGATGAAGGTGAAGCTCGCGTAGATCAGCGAAGTCACGGTGGAGCCGAGATAGCCGAAGCCCGCGCCGCGCGTGAGCAGGTCCATGTCCAGGCCGTAGCGCGCGGCATACACCGCAATCGGCAGGCCGGTGAGAAAGGTCACCAGGCCCATGACCAGGATGGCCCACAGCGCATTGGCAAAGCCGTAGTTCAGCGCGATGGCCGCGCCGATGGCCTCGAGTGCCAGAAACGACATGCCCCCCAGCGCCGTGTTGGCGACCCGCCACTCGCTCCAGCGCCGCGCGCCCAGCGGCGTGTAGCGCAGCGCGTAGTCCTCCAGGGTTTCGTTGGCCACCCAGGAGTTGTAGTCGCGGCGGATGGGGAAGATTTTTTGCGGGGGGCTCTTCATCGGAGTCAGCCGACAGGGCAGGCCCAGCGACGAACGGCGCCCTGGGTGCGGACGCCCGCAAGGCAAGCAAGAACTATTCCCGAAGCCGATGCGCATACCGATACGTCGTTTGACGTATCGGCGAGCTCGCGGGTTATCCCTAACCTTTGGGCCGTGGTGACAAGGTGTCGCCCCCACCTGGCGAAGGTGTCCTTGGTTTCGCTTCTCTCTGATGGAGTCCCGCATGAATCAGCCAACCCGCCCCACCTCCCTGTCGGCCAGCCGCATGCAACGCCGGCATCTGCTTCAGGCGATGGGCGCCCTGTCCGTCTCCGGCCTGCCCGGCCTGGCCCTGGCACAACAGTTCCCGACCTCCAAGGTCAACACGACCAAGCTGGCCGTGACCGACACGGAAGTGACCGTCGGTCAGCTGCACTCGGCCACCGGCACCATGGCCATCTCCGAGACCGGCTCCATCCAGGCCGAGCAGCTCGCCATCGACCAGATCAACGCCATGGGCGGCATCCTGGGCCGCAAGATCAAGGTGATCAAGGAGGACGGCGCCTCTGACTGGCCGACCTTTGCCGAGAAGAGCAAGAAGCTGCTCGTCAACGACCGCGTGGCCTGCGTCTTCGGCTGCTGGACCAGCGCCTCGCGGAAGGCCGTGCTGCCGATCTTCGAAAAGGAAAACGGCCTGCTCTACTACCCCACCTTCTACGAAGGCCTGGAGCAGTCCAAGAACGTGATCTACACCGGCCAGGAAGCCACGCAGCAGATCCTCTACGGCCTGGACTGGGGTGCGAAAGAGAAGAAGGCCAAGACCTTCTTCCTGGTCGGCTCGGACTACATCTGGCCGCGCACCTCGATGAAGATCGCGCGCAAGCACATCGAGTCGGTGGGCAAGCTCGGCAAGGTGGTGGGCGAGGAGTACTACCCGCTGGGCAACACCAACTTCAACTCGCTGATCAACAAGATCAAGGTTGCCAAGCCCGACTGCATCTTCGCCGCCGTGGTCGGTGGATCCAACGTCGCGTTCTACAAGCAGCTCAAGGCCGCCGGCATCACCGGTGACAAGCAGTTCCTGCTGACGCTCTCCGTCACAGAGGACGAAATGCTCGGCGTGGGCGGCGAAAACTTCGCTGGCTTCTACAGCTCGATGAAGTACTTCCAGACGCTGGACAACCCGAACAACAAGAAGTTCGTGGAGGCCTTCAAGGCCAAGTACGGCCCGAAGTCGGTCATCGGCGACGTCACCCAGGCCGGCTATCTCGGCCCCTGGCTGTGGAAGGCCGCGGTGGAGAAGGCCGGCAGCTTCGACGTGGACAAGGTGGTGGCCGCCTCGCCGGGCATCGAACTCAAGACCGCGCCCGAAGGCTACGTGAAGGTGCACGAGAACCACCACCTCTGGAGCAAGTCGCGCATCGCGCAAGGGCAGCCCGACGGCACCTTCAAGGTGGTGGCCGAGTCGCCCGAGCTGATCGAACCCAACCCCTTCCCCAAGGGCTACCAGTAATTCCCTGAGAGGAACCGCGGTGGGCGGCTGCGCGGCCGCCCACCCTTCCTGCCCCCACGAGACAGACAGGCGGTGATGCGATGAACTTTTCTGAAATGCTCAATATCGGCCTCATGCAGGGCTTTGCAGGACTGAGCCTGTTTTCCGTCCTGCTGCTCATGGGCCTGGGCCTGGCCATCATCTTCGGCCAGATGGGCGTGATCAACATGGCGCATGGCGAGTTCATGGCGATCGGCGCCTACACGGTCTACATGCTCTCGGTGCTGGTCGAGGGCCTGGCACCGAACCTGATGGCCTACTACTTCCCGCTGGCCATCGCGCTGGCCTTCGTGCTGGCGTTCTGCGCCGGCTGGCTGGTGGAGTGGGCCTTGATTCGCCACCTCTACAAGCGCCCGCTCGACACCTTGCTGGCCACCTGGGGCCTGAGCCTGGGCCTGCAGCAGCTGTTTCGCTCGGCCATCGGCCCCAAGGAAGTCAGCCCCACGCTGCCCGAGTGGCTCATGGGCTCCTGGGCGCCGCACGAGGGCCTGGACATCCCCATCAACGGCCTGTTCGTGCTCGGCCTCACGGCCCTGGTCACCGGCGCCGTGCTGCTGGCGCTCTACCGCAGCCGCTGGGGCCTGCGCGTGCGCGCAACGGTGAGCAACCGCACCATGGCCAACGCGATCGGCATCAACACCCGCAAGACCGACCGGCTGACGTTTGCCATCGGCTGCGGCATCGCCGGCATCGCCGGGGCGGCCTTCACCACCATCGGCTCCACGGGGCCGACCTCGGGGTCGCTCTACATCGTGGACTCCTTCCTGGTCGTCACCTTCGGCGGCGCCGCCAGCCTGCTGGGCACCGTGGCCTCGGCCTTCGCGATTGCGCAGACGCAGTCGATCAGCGAGTTCTTCATGACCGGCTCCATGGCCAAGGTGCTCACGCTGTCGCTGATCGTGGTGATGCTGATGATCCGCCCGCAAGGCCTGTTCGCCAGCAAGGTGCGCCGCTGAATCCCCCTCGAACCCGGAGTCCCATCATGAACAAGTTTCAAGCCTGGATCGGCGCCAAAGGCGTGGGCAGCATCCTCATCCTCGCCCTGTTGCTGCTGGTCGTGTTTCCGCTGGTCTTCGACATCTTCCGGCTCAACCTCGTCGGCAAGTACCTCACCTACGGCTTCGTTGCCATCGGCCTGGTGATGCTGTGGGGCTATGGCGGCGTGCTCAGCCTCGGCCAGGGCGTGTTCTTCGGTCTCGGCGGCTACGCGATGGCCATGTTCCTCAAGCTCGAGGCCTCGGACCCGGTGAGCACCAAGATCCAGTCCACCCCCGGCATCCCCGACTTCATGGACTGGAACCAGCTCACCGCGCTGCCGCTGTGGTGGAAGCCGTTTGAGCACCTGCCCTTCGCCCTGTTTGCGGTGGTGGCCGTGCCCACGCTGCTGGCCTTCGTGATCGGCTATGCGATGTTCAAGCGGCGCGTGGGTGGGGTGTATTTCGCCATCATCACCCAGGCGGTGGCGCTGATCCTCACGGTGCTCATCATCGGCCAGCAGGGCTACACGGGCGGCGTCAACGGCATGACCGACCTCAAGACCCTGCTCGGCTGGGACATCCGCACCGACGGCGCGAAGTACGTCCTCTACTACGTCTGCGCGCTGATGCTGCTGGGCACCATCGTGCTGTGTGCCTGGATTCAGCGCAGCAAGCTCGGCACCCTGCTGCTGGCCATGCGCGACAAGGAAGACCGCGTTCGCTTCTCCGGCTACGACGTGGCGATGTTCAAGGTGTTCGTGTTCTGCCTGGCCGCTGCGCTCTCGGGCATCGGCGGCGCCCTGTTCACGCTGCAGGTGGGCTTCATGTCGCCGTCGTTCGTGGGCATCGTGCCGTCCATCGAGATGGTGATCTTCGCTGCGGTGGGCGGTCGCATGAGCCTGGTGGGCGCGGTGTATGGCGCGCTGCTGGTGAACTTCGGCAAGACCTACTTCTCCGAGAGCTTCCCCGACCTGTGGCTGTTCCTCATGGCCGCGCTGTTCATCGGCGTGACCATGGCCTTCCCCGAGGGTCTGGCCGGTGTGTGGACGCAGAAGGTGCTGCCGTGGTGGCGGCGCAACCAGGCCCAGCGCCGCGCGGTGCGTGAGGCCCTGGCCCGCGACGCCGCCACCCCCGCCGACACCGTGCCGCCGCGCGCCGCCGCCAAGGCAGCGGCCCCCGCTCTCAGCGGTCAGAGCGCCTGATCCACCGCCCACAGGAGCCCCTCCATGAGCAACACCGACTTCACCCTGGCCGTGGAAGACCTCACGGTCTCCTTCGACGGCTTCAGGGCCATCGACCAGCTCACGCTCTATGTCGACAAGAACGAGCTGCGCGTGATCATCGGCCCCAACGGCGCCGGCAAGACCACGCTGCTCGACCTGATCTGCGGCAAGACCAAGGCCAGCGGCGGCAGCATCAAGTTCAAGAACGAGGAACTCACCCAGCTCGACGAGCACATCCGGGTGCGCCGGGGCATCGGCCGCAAGTTCCAGACGCCATCCATCTACGAGAACCTCTCGGTGTTCAAGAACCTGGAGGTGTCGTACCCGGCGGGCCGCTCGGTCTTCGGGGCGCTGGCGTTCAAGTGCAGCGACGAGGTGAGGGCGCGGGTGCAGGTGGTGGCCGAGGAGATCGGCCTCGCCGACGCACTCGACATGGAAGCCGGCCTGCTCTCGCACGGCCAGAAGCAGTGGCTGGAGATCGGCATGTTGCTGATGCAGGAGCCCGAGTTGCTGATGCTCGACGAGCCCATTGCCGGCATGAGCGCCCGTGAACGCGAGCTCACCGCCGACCTGCTCAAGCGCATCTGCAAGAACCGCTCGGTGATCGTGATCGAGCACGACATGGAGTTCGTCAAGCAGATTGCGCACAAGGTCACGGTGATGCACCAGGGAAAGATTCTGGCCGAGGGCTCGATGGAGACCGTGCAGGCCGACCCGCGCGTCATCGATGTGTATCTGGGCCACTGAAAAGGGAGACCACCATGCTCAAAGTCACCGACATGCACACGGCCTACGGCCAGAGCGAGGCCTTGCACGGCATCAGCTTCGAAGCCCACCGCAACGAGGCAGTGGCCATCATGGGCCGCAACGGCATGGGCAAGACCACGCTGTTCAAGAGCCTCATGGGCGTGCTGCCGCTCAAGTCCGGCCGCATCGAAGTCAACGGGCTCGACGTCTCCAGCGACGAGAGCTACCGCCGCGTGGCCAAGGGCATCGCCTACGTGCCGCAGGGCCGCATGATCTTCCCCACCCTCACGGTGGAGGAGAACATCCAGACCGGCCTGGAGAACTCCAAGACGCGGCGCATCCCCGAGGACATCTACGCCCTCTTCCCCGTGCTGTGGGACATGCGCCGGCGCAAGGGCGGCAACCTCTCGGGCGGGCAGCAGCAACAGCTGGCGATCGCGCGGGCGCTGGTGACCGAGCCGAAGGTGCTGCTGCTCGATGAGCCGACCGAGGGCATTCAGCCTTCGATCATCAAGGACATCGCCAAGGCGCTCAACGAGATCCGCAAGCTGCGCGAGATCACCATCGTGGTGTCCGAGCAGGTGCTGTCCTTTGCGATGGACGTGGCCGACCGCCTGTTCGTCATCGAGGGCGGCCGTCTGGTGCACGAGACGCCGCGCGAGCGCACCGACGTGAACCACATCAAGTCCTACCTCTCCGTCTGATCCCCCCACCCCGTGTCCTCAAGGAGCATCACCATGCCTGACACTCTCATCAAAGTCGATCTCACGCAGCCGGCACCGAGCAACCCCATGGTGCACAACCGCTGGCACCCGGACATTCCGATCGCCGTCTGGGTCAAGCCCGGCGACGACTTCGTGCTCGAAACCTACGACTGGACGGGCGGCTACATCAAGAACAACGACAGCGCCGACGACGTGCGCGACATCGACCTCTCCACCGTGCACTACCTCTCGGGCCCGGTGGGCATCAAGGGCGCCGAGCCCGGCGACCTGCTGGTGGTGGACCTGCTCGACATCGGCGCCAAGCCCGACAGCCTCTGGGGCTTCAACGGCTTCTTCAGCAAGAAGAACGGCGGCGGCTTCCTGACCGACCACTTCCCGCTGGCGCAGAAGTCGATCTGGGACATCAACGGCATGTTCACCAAGAGCCGCCACGTGCCCGGCGTCGAATTCGCCGGCCTGGTCCACCCCGGGCTGATCGGCTGCCTGCCCGACAAGAAGATGCTCGACGAGTGGAATGCGCGCGAACAGGCCCTGATCGACACCGACCCTGACCGCGTGCCCGGCCTGGCCAACCCGCCGTTTGCCGCCACCGCGCACTGCGGCACCGCCCAGGGCGAGGTCAAAGCCAAGATCGCCGCCGAAGGCGCACGCACCGTGCCGCCGCGTGAGCATGGCGGCAACTGCGACATCAAGGACCTGTCGCGCGGCTCGCGCATCTTCTTCCCGGTCTACGTGGACGGCGCAGGCCTGTCGGTGGGCGACCTGCACTTCAGCCAGGGCGACGGTGAAATCAGCTTCTGCGGCGCCATCGAGATGGCGGGCTGGGTGCACATGCGCGTGAACCTGATCAAGGGCGGCATGGCCAAGTACGGCATCAAGAACCCGATCTTCAAGCCCAGCCCGATCACGCCGAACTACCGCGACTACCTGATCTTCGAGGGCATCTCGGTCGACGAGCAGGGCAAGCAGCACTACCTCGACGTGACGGTGGCCTACCGCCAGGCCTGCCTCAACGCCATCGAGTACCTCAAGAAGTTCGGCTACAGCGGCGCGCAGGCTTACTCCATTCTCGGCACGGCGCCGGTGCAGGGCCATGTCAGCGGCGTGGTGGACGTGCCCAACGCCTGCGCCACGCTGTGGCTGCCGACCGAAATCTTCGACTTCGACATCAACCCCAACGCGGCCGGGCCGGTGAAGTTCATCGACGGCAGCGTGCAGATGCCGATTTCGCCCGACGTCAAATAACGCCCAGGGAGCCTCGCATGCCCACCTACGACTACGCCTGCCCGCAGTGCGGTGGCTTCGAGGCGCTGCGCTCGGTCTCGCAGCGCGACACGCCGTGCGCGTGCCCCGACTGCGGCACCGTGTCGCCGCGCGTGTTCGTGGCGGCGCCGCGGCTGGCCTGCCTGAGCAGCGAGCTGCGCTTCGCGCACGAGACCAACGAGCGCGCGCGGCACGCGCCGCGTTCCTCGCGCGACGGCGACTACACCCGGCTGCGCCACCCGGCGGGCTGCGGCTGTTGCTCGCCGGGCAGCAAACGCAGCGCCACCGTACGCGCCGCCGACGGCTCCAAGACCTTCGTCGGCAAGCGGCCCTGGATGATCAGCCATTGAATGACAGGAGTGAGACGCCATGATCCACGGCGACATTTCGAGCAGCAACGACACCGTCGGCGTGGCGGTCGTCAACTACAAGATGCCGCGCCTGCACACCAAGGCCGAGGTGCTGGCCAACGCGCGCAAGATCGCCGACATGGTGGTCGGCATGAAGCAGGGCCTGCCGGGCATGGACCTGGTGATCTTCCCGGAGTACAGCACCCACGGCATCATGTACGACGCCAAGGAGATGTACGACACCGCCTCCGCCGTTCCCGGTGAGGAGACCGCCATCTTTGCGGAGGCCTGCCGCAAGGCCAAGGTCTGGGGCGTGTTCTCGCTCACCGGCGAGCGCCATGAGGAGCACCCGAACAAGGCGCCCTACAACACCCTCATCCTGATGAACGACCAGGGCGAGATCGTGCAGAAGTACCGCAAGATCATGCCCTGGGTGCCGATCGAGGGCTGGTACCCCGGCGACTGCACCTATGTGTCCGAAGGCCCCAAGGGCCTGAAAATCAGCCTCATCATCTGCGACGACGGCAACTACCCCGAAATCTGGCGCGACTGCGCGATGAAGGGCGCCGAGCTCATCGTGCGCTGCCAGGGCTACATGTACCCGGCCAAGGACCAGCAGGTGCTCATGGCCAAGGCCATGGCCTGGGCCAACAACTGCTATGTCGCGGTGGCGAACGCCACCGGCTTCGATGGCGTCTACAGCTACTTCGGCCACAGTGCGCTCATCGGCTTCGACGGCCGCACGCTGGGCGAGTGCGGTGAGGAGGAGATGGGCGTGCAGTATGCGGCGCTGTCCAAGAGCCTGATCCGCGACTTCCGCCGCAACGCGCAGTCCGAAAACCACTTGTTCAAGCTGCTGCACCGCGGCTACACCGGCAAGATCAACTCCGGCGAGGACGCCGCGGGCGTGGCGGCCTGCCCCTATGCCTTCTACGGCCAGTGGGTGCAGGATCCCGAGGGCACGCGCAAGCAGGTGGAGGCCATCACCCGCTCCACGGTCGGCACGCCGGAGTGCCCCATCGAGGGCATTCCGACCAGCGCCCCCACCCACCGCTGAGCCCACGGGCTGGTGCCGAGGCCGTGGACCTGCCGAGCGCAAGGCCCGATGCGCTGGCCGCCTGGCGGCTGCGCAGCGAGCCCTACTACCGCCCGACGGCGCGCGAGGTCGCGCTGTTCGAGCACGCCTGGCGCCACCGGCTGCCGGTGCTGCTCAAAGGGCCCACCGGCTGCGGCAAGACGCGCTTCGTCGAATACATGGCGTGGCGGCTCGGTCGCCCGCTGATCACGCTGGCCTGCAACGAGGACATGAGCGCGGCCGACCTGGTGGGCCGCTGGCTGCTCGACGCCGAGGGCACCCGCTGGCACGACGGGCCCCTGACGCTGGCGGTGCGCCACGGCGCGATCTGCTACCTCGACGAACTGGTGGAGGCGCGGCAGGACACGACGGTGGTCATCCACCCCCTGAGCGACGCGCGGCGGCAGCTTGCGCTGGACAAGCGCGGCGAGCTGCTGCACGCCCACCCCGATTTCCAGCTGGTGGTGTCGTACAACCCGCACTACCACAGCAGCACCAAGGAGCTCAAGCCATCGACCCGGCAACGCTTCGCGGCGCTGGCGTTCGACTACCCGCCGCCCGAGGTGGAAGCGGAGATCGTGGCGCACGAAGCCGGCCTCGACTCCACACTGGCAATGCGGCTGACCGAGCTCGCCCGGCGCACGCGCGCGCTCAAGGACCGCGGGCTGGAGGAAGGTGCCTCCACCCGCATGCTGGTGTATGCCGGCCTGCTGATCCGCGACGGCGCCGATGCGCGCGAGGCCTGCCACATGACCCTGAGCCGCGCCCTGACCGACGACCCCGACCTCGGTGCGGCGCTGCACGCGCTGGTCGATGCGAGCTTCCCCTGACGACCACCGCATGCTTGCCCTGCTGCTGCAGGGCCTGAGCCTGCGCCAAGTCGAGGTCCAGGCCGCGCCGCCAGGCTTGGCCGCCGCGCGGCATCCGGTGCTCACGCCCGCGCACCTGCTGGTGCCTGCGGCGCTGGATGCGCCCCTGCGCCGCGCCGCCGTGGCCCATGCGGCGGCCCACCTGCTGTACTCGCGGCCCGCCCAGAGCAGTGCCGGGCTCAAGCCCATGAGCCTGGCGGTGATGGGCGCACTGGAAGACGCCCGCGTCGAGGCCTTGCTGATGCGCCATCTGCCCGGGGTGCGACCCTGGTTCCTCGCGCCCCTGCGTACGGCGCTCCAGGCGCGCGGGCTGGGCTTTGCGGCATGGATCTCGCGCCTGGGCCTGGCCCTGATCGACGATCACTACGCCGACGACAGCCACTGGGTGCACAAGGCCCGCTCGGGCTTCCAGCGGGCCTGCGCGGCGCACGGGCTGGAAGACGCCGCCGCGTTCAGGGCGCTGGCCTCGGTGCTGGCCAATGACCTCGGCCAGATGCGCGTGCGCATGGAGCCGCAGCAGGATGCCGTGGCCGCCGCCTACCGGGACGACAACAGCTACCTGTGGCGCCATGCCGCCACGGCCGAGGACAGCACCCCCATCCAGGCCCCCATGCCTTCGCCGCCGGCACCGCCCCCGCCGCCAGCCGAAGGGGCCGACGCCCCAGCCGCAGAGGACCTGCCGCCCACGCAACACCGCTACCCCGAATGGCACCACCGCAGCGCCGTGCTGCGCACGGACTGGTGCACCGTGCTCGACCACGCCGCGCCCCCCGCGCCGCCGAGCGCCACGCCGCTGCGCAACCCGGCACGTGAGCGGCCGCCGCAACCGGCGCCCGGCCGCGGGCAGCGGCTGCGGCGCCAGTGGGATGGCGAGGAATGGGACCTCGACGCGCTGATCGACCTGCACATCGCGCGGCGCCTGCGGCAGGCGCCGGACGTGCGGGTGTTCCAGCGCGTGGTGCGCACGCCCGCCGACCTGAGCCTGCTGATCCTTCTCGACCTCTCCCAGTCCACCGCCGAACCGGCGCAGCCAGGGGGCGAGGCGGTGCTGGCCCTCGAGCAGCAGGCTGCGTTGCTGCTGGCGGCAGCCGCCCGCGCCGATGGCGTGCCGGTGGCGATTCACGGTTTCTGCTCCGACACGCGCCACCGGGTCAGTTACCGGCGGCTGCTCGATTTCGATGGGCCGCTGAGCGACCGCGCGGCCACCGTGGTGCGCGCAGCCCGAGCGCAGGGCTCCACCCGCCTGGGCGCGGCGCTGCGCCATGCCACCGCCCTGCTGGCGACGCGAACCACGCCGCAGCTTGCGCTGGTGGTGCTGACCGACGGCGCGCCGGCCGACATCGACGTGCCCGACCCCCAGCACCTCGTGGAAGATGCGCAGCACGCCGTGCGCGCGGCCCGGGCGGCGGGCACGACCGTGCGCGCGCTGGTGGTGGGCGCGGATGCGGGCACCAGCGCGCGCCGCATCTTCGGCGCGCGGCAGGTTCAAACCCTGCCCGGCGCAAGCCAGTTGCCGCGCGCCCTGGCGCGGGCGTACGCGCGCTTGCGCTGGGTCTGAGAGCTGTGAACGAACCCGCCACGCCCGATTCATTCACAACTTCTGAGGCGATGGCTGGGTCGGAATGCCTTGTTGTGGTGCGCTCCGATCGCCGTGCCTCAATGTGGTGCATTCGCGCGCACCAACTTGGAATCCCCCATGGGGCCACCGGCGCGCGTGTGCGGCACGGTGTTTGCTAACCCTGATGCGACCGCAACGAGGCCCCGCATGGAACTCACTCCCCGCGAAAAAGACAAGCTGCTGATCTTCACCGCCGCGCTGTTGGCCGAGCGCCGCCGTGCGCGCGGCCTGAAGCTGAATTACCCCGAGGCCGTGGCCCTGATCAGCGCGGCCGTGATGGAAGGCGCGCGCGATGGCAAGACGGTGGCCGAGCTCATGAGCGCGGGCCGCGAGGTGCTCACCCGCGCGGACGTGATGGACGGCGTGCCCGAGATGATTCCCGACATCCAGGTTGAGGCCACTTTTCCCGATGGCACCAAGCTCGTGACCGTCCACCAGCCCATCGTCTGATGCAATTTTGATCGTTTACCCCCCAACCCCAGCGCCAACCGGTCGGATGTTGCTATGAAAAAGATACTTTTCCTCTCCCTGTCCCTCGCGGCCGCAGCCGCGCCCGGCGTGGCGCTGGCGCATGCCGGGGCGCTGGCCCATGCGCACGAGGGCCTGCTGGCCGGGCTGGTGCATCCATTCACCGGCGTCGACCACCTGGCGGCCATGCTGGCCGTGGGCGTGTGGAGCGCGCTGGCGGTGCGACCGGTGTGGCTGGCGCCGCTGGCCTTCGTTGCGCTGCTGACGGCGGGCGCCGTGGCTGCGCTGCTGGGGCTGCAGGTGCCGACGGTGGAGCCGATGATTGCCGCCTCCGTGCTGGCGCTGGGCTTGTTGATCGCGCTGCGGCGCAACCTGCCGCTGGCGGCCGCCGCGCTGCTCAGCGGGGCCTTTGCCTTCTTCCACGGCGCAGCCCACGGCGCCGAAATCACGGGCGCGGCCCCGGCGCTCGCCCTGGCGGGCATGGTGTTGAGCACGGCGGCGCTGCATCTGGGCGGCGTGGGCCTGGGGCAGTGGCTGGCGCGGCGGCGCCGGGCGCTGTCCACGCTGGCGGGGTCGGCGGTGGCGCTGCTGGGTGCGTGCCTGCTGCTGCGCCTGGTCTGATCGACGGCAACGGAGCAGAACATGATTCCCGGCGAACTCTTCACGGACGAGGGCGAGCACCCGCTCAACCCCGGCCGGCGCACCCTTACGCTGGTGGTGCGCAACACCGGCGACCGGCCCATCCAGGTCGGCTCGCACTACCACTTTGCCGAGACCAACGCGGCGCTGGACTTCGACCGCGCCGCCGCGCGCGGCATGCGGCTGAACATCGCCAGCGGCACAGCCGTGCGCTTCGAGCCGGGCCAGCAGCGCACGGTGGAGCTGGTGGACTACGCCGGCGCGCGCGTCGTCTACGGCTTTCGCGGCCTGACCCAAGGAGCCCTCTGACCATGGCCAGCATTGGACGACGCGCCTACGCCGAGATGTTCGGCCCCACCGTCGGCGACCGCGTGCGCCTGGCCGATACCGACCTCATCGTTGAGGTCGAACACGACCACACCCTGCGCGCCGGCGGCTACGGCGAGGAGGTGAAGTTCGGCGGCGGCAAGACCATACGCGACGGCATGGCGCAAAGCCAGCGCACGCGCAACGGCCCCGGCGGCGCCATGGACACGGTGCTGACCAACGCGCTCATCATCGACCACTGGGGCATCGTGAAGGCCGACATCGGCCTCAAGGACGGGCGCATCGCCGCCATCGGCAAGGCCGGCAACCCCGACACGCAGCCGGGCGTGGACATCGTGATCGGCCCGGGCACCGAGATCATCAGCTGCGAAGGGCACATCGTCACCGCCGGGGGGTTTGACAGCCACATCCACTTCATCTGCCCGCAGCAGATCGAGGAGGCGCTCGCCAGCGGCATCACCACCATGACCGGCGGCGGCACCGGCCCGGCCACCGGCACCTTTGCCACCACCTGCACGCCCGGGCCCTGGCACATCGAGCGCATGCTGCAGGCGGCCGACGCCTTCCCCATGAACCTGGGTTTCCTGGGCAAAGGCAACGCCAGCCAGCCCGCCGCACTGCACGAGCAGATCGAAGCCGGCGCCATCGGCCTGAAGCTCCATGAAGACTGGGGCAGCACGCCCGCGGCCATCGACAACTGCCTGAGCGTGGCCGACGCCACCGACACCCAGGTGGCCATCCACACCGACACGCTCAACGAATCCGGCTTCGTGGAGGACACCAAGGCCGCCATCCGCGGTCGCTGCATCCACACCTTCCACACCGAGGGCGCCGGCGGCGGGCATGCGCCCGACATCCTCAAGCTGGTGGGCGAGCCCAACGTGCTGCCCTCCTCCACCAACCCCACGCGACCCTACACCGTCAACACGCTCGATGAGCATGTGGACATGCTCATGGTCTGCCACCACCTGGATGCGGCCATTGCCGAAGACCTGGCCTTTGCGGAGAGCCGCATCCGCAAGGAAACCATCGCCGCCGAGGACATCCTGCACGACCTGGGCGCCATCAGCATCATGTCCAGCGACAGCCAGGCCATGGGCCGCGTGGGCGAGGTCATCATCCGCACCTGGCAGACCGCGCACAAGATGAAGCTGCAGCGCGGCAAGCTGCCCGAGGACGGCGCGCGCAACGACAACTTCCGCGTCAAGCGCTACATCGCCAAATACACCATCAACCCCGCCATCACCCACGGCATGGCGCACGAGATCGGCTCGCTGGAAGTCGGCAAATGGGCCGACGTGGTGGTGTGGAAGCCCGCGTTCTTCGGCGTCAAGCCCGCGCTGGTCCTCAAGGGCGGGGGGATTGCGCTGGCCGCCATGGGCGACCCCAACGCCTCCATCCCCACGCCGCAGCCGGTGCACTATCGGCCCATGTTCGGTGGCTTTGGCGGCTCGCTGGCCCGCAGCTCGCTCACCTTCGTTTCGCAGGCGGCGCTGGCCGCCGGGGTGGGCGCACGCTTTGGCCTGCACAAGCCGCTGGCGGCGGTGCAAAACATCCGCCGCATCGGCAAGCGCGACATGGTGCACAACGCCCACACCCCGCACATGGAGGTGGACCCACAGACCTATGCCGTGCGCGCCGACGGCCTGCTGCTCACCTGTGAGGCGGCGCACACCCTGCCCATGGCGCAGCGCTACTTCCTGTTCTGAGCATGTTGCACGCCGCAAAAATCGTCGCCCAGGGGCGCGGCCTGGCCCCCGCACTGCTCAAGCGCGCTTCTTTCGTGGAGCTGGACTGGGACGTGCGCCAGAGGAGCCGCTTTGCCGCCACCGACTCGCTGGGCCGCACGCTGGGCGTGTTCCTGCCGCGCGGCACCGTGGTGCGCGGCGGCGACGTGCTGGTGGCCGAAGATGGGTCGCTCGTGCGTGTGGTGGCCGCGCCGCAGCCGGTGCTGCGCATCGAGCCCTGCCCCACGCACGGCAGCGCCTTCGACCTGATCCGCGCCGCCTACCACCTGGGCAACCGCCACGTGCCCATCGAGTTGCAGCGCGACCACCTGAAGATCGAGCCCGACCCGGTGCTGGCCGACCTGCTGCGCGCGCTGCACCTGCACGTCCACTCGGTTCACGAGCCCTTCGAGCCCGAAGGCGGCGCCTACGCCGGCGGCCACAGCCACAGCCACAGCCACGATCACGATCACGATCACGATCACGATCACGATCACGATCACGATCACGATCACGACCACGATCACGACCACGACCACGACCACGGGCACGGGCATGGGCATGGGCACGGGCACGGGCATGGGCACGGGCACGATGACCACGATCACCCCCACGGCCCGGCTGCGACGCCCGCACCAGCCGGTGGTGCCGCATCCGCGGGCTGCGACGCATGAGCGCCGGTGCCGCCGCTTCCGTAAGCCCACCAGCCTCGGCGCACCCGGCCGAAGGCGCCGACGCCGTCGCGCTGCTGCCCTTGCTCTGGCTGGCCTCGCCGACGCTGCCCATCGGCGGATTTTCTTACTCTGACGGGCTGGAGTCCAGCGTGGAACGGTCGTTCGTTGCTTCCGAAAGTGAAGCAACCGCATGGCTCGTCGCGCAACTGCATCTGGTGCAGGCCCGCGCCGATCTGGCCGTGGTGGCGCAAGCGGTGGCGGCCTGGCGCGGTGGCGACCTGGCGCGCGTGCGCGCGCTCAACGCCTGGGTGCTGCGCACGCGCGAAACCAGCGAGCTGCGCCTGCAGGCCGAGCAAATGGGCCGCTCGCTGCTGGAATGGCTGCGCAACCAGGACGCGCACGCCGCCGACCCCGCCGGTGCGCGGCACGCGCAAACCCAGGCGCTGGCCGCCATGGACCCGAGCTACCCCGTGGCCTTCGCGCTGGCCGCCTCGCGCAGCGCCGCCACGGTGCGCGACATCGTCACCGCCTGCGCCTTTGCCTGGGCCGAGAACATGGTGCAGGCCGCGCTCAAGGCCGTGCCGCTGGGGCAGAACGCGGGCCAGCGCATGCTGGCGCGGCTGGTGCAGGAGATCCCCGCCGCCGTGGCCACCGCGCTGGCCACCGACGACGACGCCCGCCAATCCTTCGCGTCCATGCTGGCCATCCTCTCGGCCCAGCACGAAACGCAGTATTCCCGCCTGTTCCGCTCCTGACCGCCGACCCCATGAACCGCCTGCACCACATTCCCAACCGCACCAAACCGCTGCCGCCGCTGCGCGTGGGCATCGGCGGCCCGGTGGGCTCGGGCAAGACCACGCTGCTGGAGATGCTGTGCAAGACGATGCGCAGCCGCTACGACCTGGTGGCCATCACCAACGACATCTACACCAAGGAGGACCAGCGCCTGCTCACCGTCAGCGGCGCGCTGCCGCCCGAGCGCATCCTGGGCGTGGAAACCGGCGGCTGCCCGCACACCGCCATCCGGGAGGACTGCTCCATCAACCTCGAAGCCATCGACCGCATGCTCGCGGCCTTCCCCGAGGCCGACATCGTCTTCGTCGAAAGCGGCGGCGACAACCTGGCCGCCACCTTCAGCCCGGAGTTGAGCGACCTCACGATCTACGTCATCGACGTGGCCGCAGGCGAGAAGATTCCGCGCAAGGGCGGCCCCGGCATCACCAAGAGCGATCTGTTTGTCATCAACAAGACCGACCTCGCCCCCCACGTGGGCGCCAGCCTGGAGGTCATGGAGGCCGACACCCGCCGCATGCGCGGCGCCAAGCCCTACGCCATGACCAACCTCAAGACGCAAGCAGGCCTGGCCGACGTGGTGGCCTTCATCGAAGAACGCGGCCTGCTGCGCCCGGCCTGAGGGCAGCGCGGAACGCGCCCCCCGCGCCCCCAGGCGCAGCGGTAGAATCCGCCGCCTCGGAGACGTGGGAGAGTGGTTTAATCCAGCGGTCTTGAAAACCGCCGAAGGGCGACCTTCCGTGAGTTCGAATCTCACCGTCTCCGCCACCGCGTTGCCCGCCCCTGTGTGGGTGCGTTCGCCGATGCGCTGCGCTGCGCTGATCCTCCTCTGCCTCTTGAGCCTGTTCGCGAGTCTGCCGTCCCGCGCGCAGGGTGCGCTGTTCAAGGTGCCCAGCCGCGACGGCGTCACCACGACGGTGTTCTGGGAGGCCGCTCCCGGCGCGTGGGCCACGGTGCTGCTGTTCCCCGGCGGGGACGGCGGCTTCGGCCGCGTGGAGAACGGGCGGCCGACGGGCGGGAATTTTCTGGTTCGCTCCACCCCGCACTTCATTGCCAACGGGCTCAACGTGGCCATCTTCGGCCGGCCCAACGGCATGGACCTCGGCTGGCACGACCGCACCCAGCCCGAGCACATGGTCGATGCCGCACGGGTGCTGGACTTCATCAAGTCGCAGAGCCCGCTGCCGGTGTGGATCGTCGGCACCAGCCGCGGCACCGTCTCGGCCACCGCCATGGCCATTCAGGTGCGGGACCCGGCGCTGGCCGGCCTGGTGTTGACCGCCAGCGTGGTTCGGCAGGCCACGCCGGGCGCAGTGCCCCGGCAGAACCTTGCGGCCATCGAACTGCCCGTGCTGGTCTACCACCACGAGCGTGACGCCTGCAAGCACTGCCTGGCCCGCGAGACCCCGTTCATCCTCGACGGGCTGACGCGCGCGCCGGTGAAGAAGCTGCTGCGCGTCGATGGCGGCGCCAACCCCAGCGGCGACCCGTGCCAAGGCCAGCACTGGCATGGCTTCATCGGCATGGAGCGCGAGGCGGTGGACGACATCGCCCGCTGGATGCGCGCGCCAGCGAACTGACGCGGCGCAGCACTCAATCCGGCAGGAACAGCTCCTGCAGATCGCTGAGAAAGTCGAACCCACGGGCGGTGGGGCGCAGGTGGTGCAGATCGCGCGTGACCCAGCCGCGCTGTTCGGCCTGGGCGAGCGGCGCCTCGATGGCCGACAGCGGCAGGCCGGTGCGCTCGGGAAAAAGCGCAAGTTCGAAGCCCTCGCGCAACCGCAGGGCGTTGAGCATGAATTCAAACGGCAGGTCCGCGCGCGAAACCTCGCTGGCCTGCGCGACGGCCTCGCCCGCGAGGGCGCGCTCCATGTAGAGCGCGGGCTCGCGCCAGCGCACCTGGCGCACCACGCGGTGCGGAAAGCTCAGCTTGCCGTGCGCGCCCGCGCCAATGCCCAGGTAGTCGCCGAACTGCCAGTAGTTGAGGTTGTGCACGCAGCGGTGGCCGCGCCGCGCATAGGCCGAGACTTCGTAGCGCACAAGGCCCGCGGCGTCGAGCCGCTCGGTGATGCGGTCGAGCATGGCGTAGGCGGTGTCCTCCTCGGGCAGGGCGGGCGGGTGCTTGGCGAAGAAGGTGTTGGGTTCGATGGTGAGGTGGTAGACCGACAGGTGCGGCGGGTTGATGGCCAGCGCGGTGGCCAGGTCCTGGTCGAGCGCGTGCAGCGACTGCCCGGGCAGCGCGTACATCAGGTCGAGGTTGAAGGTGTCGAAGGCGCGGGCGGCCTCCTCCACCGCGGCGAGCGCCTGCGCGCGGTCGTGCACGCGGCCGAGCGCACGCAAGGCCGCGTCGTCGAAGCTCTGCACCCCGATCGACAGGCGGGTGACGCCCGCCGCGCGGAACGCGGCGAAGCGCTCGCGCTCGAAGGTGCCGGGGTTGGCCTCGAGCGTGATTTCGCAACCCGGCAGCAGCGGCAGCCGCGCGCGGACGGCGCCGATGAGCCGCTCGATGCCCGCAGGCGAGAACAGGCTGGGCGTGCCGCCACCGATGAACACACTGTGCACCGGCCGGCCCCAGACGAGCGGCAGGCTCGCGTCGAGGTCGGCCACCAGGGCGTCGAGGTAACGCCCCTCGGGCAGGCCCTCGCGGGGTACCGCGCCGAGGTCTTCAGCGCGCAGCAGCACGCGCTCGCTGCCGGCCGCGGGCGCAGCGGGCGCGGCGCGCCACTCGTGCGAGTTGAAATCGCAGTAAGGGCATTTCTTCAGGCACCAGGGCAGGTGCACGTAGAGCGCGAGCGGCGGCTGCTCGCGCAAGTGCAGCGTGCCGGGGCGCAGGTAGTGGGCGGCGGCGTCGGCGGCGGCCGGTGGGGTGCTCACAGCCAGCGCTCGCGGATGAGCGCGGCCATGGCTTGCGCGGCGCGGCCACGGTGGCTGTGCGCGTTCTTCACCTCCACCGGCAACTCGGCAAAGGTGCGGCCGAATTCGGGGATGAACATCACCGGGTCGAAGCCGAAGCCGTTGTGGCCGCGCGGCTCCGGCGCGATCTCGCCGACGACGCGGCCCACCGCCACCAGCGGCTCGGGGTCGTCGGGCGAGCGCACGCCCACCAGGGTGCTGACCATGGCGGCACGGCGGTTGGTTACGCCCTGGAGCTGCTCGAGCAGCGCGCGCACGTTGTTCGCATCGCCCTTCTCATAGCCGAACTGGGTGGCGTAGTAGGCGGTGTCGACGCCCGGCAGGCCGCCGAAGGCGTCGACGCACAGGCCTGCATCGTCGGCCAGCGCGGGCAGGCCGCTGGCGGCAGCCGCATGGCGCGCCTTGGTCAGGGCGTTTTCCAGAAAGGTGCGGTAGGGCTCGGGCGCTTCGCCGATGCCCAGCTCGCTCTGGCGCAGCAGTTGCACCGGCAGGCCGGCGAACATGGCCTGGAGCTCCGCGAGCTTGCCTGCGTTGTTCGATGCGAGCACGATTCTCAAGATTTACCCCTCAACCCCAGCGCGAAACGGTCAGGTTGTGCTATCAATTTTCAAGTTAACGGGTTTGCAGCGTGACCAGCTCGCGGATGCCCTTCTCCGCCAGGTCGAGCAGCGTGGCCATCTCGGCGCGGGTGAAGGGCACGCCCTCGGCCGTGCCCTGCACCTCGACGAAGGAGCCGGCGCCGGTCATGACCACGTTCATGTCGGTGTCGCAGGCGACGTCCTCCACATACTCCAGGTCGAGCAGCGGCGTGCCCTGAACGAAGCCGACCGAAATCGCCGCGACGTGGTCGGTGATGGGGCTCTCGGTCAGCTTGCCTTCGGCCAGCAGCCGGTTCACCGCATCCTGCGCGGCGATGAAGGCACCGGTGATGGCCGCGGTGCGCGTGCCGCCATCGGCCTGGATGACGTCACAGTCCAGATGCAGCGTGCGCTCGCCCAGGCGCTTGAGGTCGAACACCGCCCGCAGCGAGCGGCCGATGAGCCGCTGAATCTCCTGCGTGCGCCCGCTTTGCTTGCCACGCGCGGCCTCACGGTCGCCGCGGGTGTGCGTGGCGCGCGGCAGCATGCCGTACTCGGCCGTGACCCAGCCCTCGCCGCTGCCCTTCTTGTGCGGCGGCACCTTGTCGAGCACGGAGGCGGTGCACAGCACCCGGGTGTGGCCGAACTCGATGAGCACCGAGCCTTCGGCATGGATGGTGTAGCCGCGGGTGATGCGCACGGGGCGCAGCGCGTCAGCGGCGCGGGCGCCGGAGCGGAGGAAAACGGTCATCGGAAAACCTCGGAGGAAAGAAGTCGGGAGCCGCGCCCCGCCGTCGGGCGCCGTGGGGGGTGCGAAGGGTTCACAGCTTGCGCTGCGCGGAGCGGCGAATGGCCTCGTTGATCTCGGCGATCGAGCGCTCGATGGCGGCGTCGTCGAGCTCCTCGACGGCACCGTCGAACACGCCGGACTGGATCGTCGAGGCGAACACGCCCTCGCTGATGGTGTCGGTGGAGATGCCGCGCGTGGACTCGAAGGCTTCGGGCGTCTCCCAATCCATGGCCAGTGCGGTGACGTTGTCGCTGCGCGGGCCGCCGTTGCGCAGCGCCAGCTCCACAAGGTCCGGCACGGCGTCGGACAGCGGTTTGCCGGTGAGCCCGGACACGATCTCGTCATCCGGCACCGAGCTCCACAGCCCGTCCGAGCACAGCAGCAGCCGGTCGCCCTGCTGCAGGCGCACCGGCTCGGTCACGTCGTACAGCGGCCGCACCGGCGAGCCCAGGCAGGTCATGAGGATGTTGCGGTTGACGTGCTCCATCGGCGTGGTGCCGCCCACCTGCAGTTCGGCGTAGGAGTGGTCGCGCGTGCGCGAGACCAGCGCGCCCTCGCGCACGAAGTACAGGCGCGAATCGCCGCAATGAATCCAGCTCGCCCGCCCGCCCTGCACCACGGCCGCCACCAGCGTGGTGCGCGGCGTGTCGAGCAGGCCCTTGTCGCTCGCATGGCGGATGATCTGGTGGTGCGCGGCCATCAGGCTCGCCGACAGAAACGCGCCGACGTCCTTGATCTGCGGCTGGGCCTCGCGCTGGAACAGCGCCGAAACCGTCTGCAGGGCGAGCTGCGCAGCCACCTCGCCGTCCGGGTGCCCGCCCATGCCATCGGCCAGGACGAACAAGGCCGACTCGCGGGTGTAGCAATACCCCATGCGGTCCTCGTTCTTGTGCCGACCGCCCTTGCGGCTGATCTGGAAGACCGAGAACTTCATTTGAGCTTGGCCCCGAAGCCCGTGCCGTTGCGGATGCTCTTCTTCGTGTCGGTGAGCAAGGTGTCGAACTGCAGCCGCACCTTCTCACCCACGCTGAGCTTGGTGTAGCGGCGCTCGCCTTCGCGGCTGAGCTCCTTCTGCAGCGCGAACACCGACTGCGGGCGCGACAGCGGGTCCAGCGACATGCACCACTCCACCACCTCGATGAGGTTGTCCGAATACACCCCGCGCAGCCGCGACAGCGACAGCGACAGCCGGTCCTTCTCCTGCCGCTGCGGCGCGTCGTTGGGCGGGTAGCCCTGCATGCAGGCGTAGATGCAGGCGCCGATGGCGTAGATGTCCGTCCACGGGCCCATGCTGGAGTCGCGGCGGTACATCTCGGGCGCGGCAAAGCCGGGCGTGTACATCGGGCGGATGAAGTTGCCTTCCTTGCTCAGCACCTCGCGCGCGGCGCCGAAGTCGATCATCACGGCGCGGTTGTCGTCGGTGATGAAGATGTTGGCCGGCTTGATGTCCAGGTGCAGCATCTTGTGCTGGTGCACGATGCGCAGACCGCGAAGAATCTCGTCGAACAGCGAGCGGATGGTGGACTCGCGAAACACCTTCTGTTTCTTGAGGTCGCGCGCGGTGACGATGAAGTCCTGAAGGGTCGCCCCTTCGAGGTAGTTCATCACCATGTAGACGGTTTCGTTCTCGCGGAAGAAGTTGAGCACGCTCACCACCGAGGGGTGGGAAATCTGTGCGAGCGAACGTCCTTCCTCGAAGAAGCTCTTGAGCCCGAGGCGGTAGAGCGAGAGCTTCTCCGGCTGCACCTGCGGCAGCAACTCGCCCGGCGCGCGCGTAGCGAGCGAAGACGGCAGGTACTCCTTGATCGCAACCTGCTGCCCCTCGTTGTCCACCGCGAGGTACACCACGCCAAAACCGCCGGACGACACCCGGCGCACGATCCGATAGCCGCCGATCACGGTATCCGGTGGCAAGGGAGCGGGCTTGACCTTTGACATAATTTGGGGCGGGTTGGGCTCAGCAACAGGCGTCAGTTCCCGCGCACGGCGCCACCCCGCGACGCAGCGGCAACGCCGACCAGAGACACACAGGGAACTTCATGGCAGTTTACAGCATGACCGGATACGCCAGCGTCCAGATCGACGCCGGTGAATCCGCTGCGCCCGATGGCCTCGCACGCAGCGAATCCGCCGCGCGGCTGGGCGTCGAAATCCGCTCGGTCAACAGCCGCTTCCTCGACCTGAGCTTCCGCCTCGCCGACGAGTTGCGTGCCTGCGAGCCCGCGCTGCGCGAGCTGCTCACCCGCCGGCTGCGCCATGGCAAGGTGGAGCTTCGCGCCGGCGTCGAAGCCGCCTCCTCGGCCGACGTGGCCGAGCCCTCGGTGCGGCTGCTGCAACGCCTCAGCGGTGTGCAGGACCGCGTGCGCGCCTGGCTGCCCGACGCCCGCGCGCTGTCCGTGGCCGACGTGCTGCGCCTCGGCGGCTCCGATCACCCGCATGACGTCGACTGGCAAGCCGCGCTGCTGCCCGCCGCCGCGCGTGCGCTCGACGCCCTCCTGCAAGCCCGAGCCACCGAGGGCGAACGCCTCGCCCTGCTGCTGCGCGAGCGCACGGCGCAGCTGCGCGCGCTGGCCGCCCAGGCAGAACCCCTGGTGCCGCAGCTCGTGGCCCAGCAGCGACAGCGCTTTCTGGAACGCTGGCGCGAAGCCCTGGCGCTCGGGACTGGCGCCGCCCTGCCCGACGCCGCCCAGGACCGCGCGCTGGCTGAAGCCACCGCCTTCGCCCTGCGCATCGACGTGGCCGAGGAACTGGGGCGGCTGCGCGCCCACCTCGACGAGATTGAGGCGCTGCTCGAACGCGGCGGCGAACTCGGCAAGCGGCTCGACTTCCTCATCCAGGAACTGCACCGCGAAGCCAACACGCTGGGCTCGAAGTCCGCGATGCTGGAGCTCACGCGCATCTCGGTGGAGATGAAGGTGCTCATCGAGCAGATGCGCGAGCAGGTGCAGAACATCGAATGAACGCCCCCATGCCCACCGAATCCCGACCGACCGACTACCCCGGCAACCTGTTCGTCGTCGCCGCGCCCAGCGGAGCCGGCAAGTCCAGTCTCGTCAAGGCGCTGCTCGAACTCGACGCCGCCGTCCACCCGTCGGTGTCGCACACCACCCGGGCGCCGCGCGGGCAGGAAAAGCACGGGCGCGAGTATTTCTTTGTTTCCGACGCCGAGTTCGACGCCATGATCGACCACGGCGCCTTCGTCGAATGGGCGCATGTGCACGGCCGGCGCTACGGCACCTCGCGCAAGGCCATCGAGGAACGCATTGCCGCCGGCGCCGACGTGGTGCTCGAAATCGACTGGCAGGGTGCTCTGCAGATCCGCTCCACCTTCGCCAACGCGGTGCTCATCTTCATCCTGCCCCCGAGCTGGGAGGAACTGCGCTCGCGGCTCGAGCGCCGCGGCGAGGATGCCCCCGAGGTCATCGAGCTGCGGCTGCGCAATGCGGCGGCGGAAATGGCCCATGCCCATGAGTTCGACTTCGTTATAATCAACGAGCTATTCGAGCGCGCGCTGTTTGACCTCAAGGCCATCGTTCACGCGCAAAGGCTTCGGTTCACGGCGCAACGGCGCGCCCGCGCAGCCACCTTCGATGCGCTCGACATCCCCTGATTCCGCGAAAGATCCCCATGGCCCGCATCACCGTCGAAGACTGCCTGCAACAAATCCCGAACCGGTTTCAGCTCGTGCTCGCGGCCACCTACCGTGCGCGCATGCTCAACCAGGGTCACGCCCCCAAGATCGAGAGCCGCAACAAGCCCGGCGTGACGGCGCTGCGGGAAGTTGCAGCCGGCAAGGTCGGCCTGGAAATGCTCAAGAAGGTCCCGGGCTGAGCCCTCTCGCCCCACGCCAAAAGGCACCGCGCGCGGTGCCTTTTTTCATGGCCGCGACCTTGCGGACCGATGGCTGCGCGCTACATTTATGACATGAGTGCGGTGATTCCCCCCACCACCACGCCCAGCAGCGTGCGTCTGGGTGCCGAGCCCGCGGCCGCCACGGCGGCGGCGGCAAGCTTTGCCGCGCTCGTCGAACGCCTGGACTACCTCAGCGCCGCCGACATCGAGCGCGTGCGCCAGGCCTACCGGTTTGCCGACGAGGCGCACCTGGGCCAGTTGCGCCACAGCGGCGAGCCCTACATCACCCACCCCATCGCGGTGGCGGTGCGCTGCACCGAGTGGAAGCTCGACGCGCAGGCGCTGATGGCCGCGCTGCTGCACGACGCCATGGAGGACTGCGGCATCGACAAGGCCGATCTGGTGGAGCGCTTCGGCGCCCAGGTGGCCGAACTCGTCGATGGCCTCACCAAGCTCGACAAGCTGCAGTTCACCACCCGCGAGGAGAGTCAGGCCGAGTCCTTCCGCAAGATGCTGCTGGCCATGGCGCGCGACGTGCGCGTCATCCTCATCAAGCTCGCGGATCGCACGCACAACATGCGCACCATGGGCGACATGCCGCGCTCCAAGTGGGCGCGCATCTCGGCCGAGACGCTGGAGATCTACGCCCCCATCGCGCACCGCCTCGGGCTCAACAAAACCTACCGCGAGCTGCAGGACCTCTCGTTCCGCTACCTGCACCCCTGGCGGTACGCGGTGCTGTCCAAGGCCGTGGCGCGCGCGCGCAGCCGCCGCCGCGACCTGATCGCCAAGGTGCAGAGCGACGTGGACAAGGCCTTCGCCGACATCGGCATGCCCGTGCGCCTCAAGGGGCGTGAGAAGACGCTCTACTCCATCTACCGCAAGATGGAGGAAAAGCACCTGAGCTTCGCGCAGGTCACGGACATCTACGGCTTTCGCATCATCGTGCCCAACGTGATCGACTGCTACACCGGCCTGGGCGTGCTGCACCAGATGTACAAGCCGGTGCCGGGCAAGTTCAAGGACTACATTGCCATCGCCAAGGTCAACGGCTACCAGTCGCTGCACACCACGGTGGTCGGCCCCTCGGGCGTGAACGTGGAGTTCCAGCTGCGCACGCAGGCCATGCACGTGGTGGCCGAATCAGGCGTGGCCGCGCACTGGCTGTACAAGACCACCGACGCCGACAGCACCACCGAGAAGCGGCTGGGCACGCAGTGGCTGCAGTCGCTGCTGGACATTCAGGACGAAACCCGCGACGCGGCGGAGTTCTGGGACCATGTGAAGGTGGACCTGTTCCCCGATGCGGTCTATGTGTTCACGCCCAAGGGCCAGATCATGGCCCTGCCCCGCGGCGCCACCGTGGTCGACTTCGCCTACGCCATTCACAGCAACGTGGGTGACCACACGGTGGCGGCCAAGATCAACGGCGAGCAGGTCCCGCTGCGCTCCGAGCTGCACAACGGCGACGTGGTCGAGGTCATCACCGCCCCCGTGTCCTCGCCCAACCCGGCGTGGTTGGGCTTCGTGCGCACGGGTCGCGCGCGCTCGAAGATTCGACACCACCTCAAGACGCTGGCCGCAACCGAGGCCGAGCAACTCGGCGAAAAGCTGCTGGCCCAGGCCCTGCGCGCCGAGGGCGTGGAGCGCCTGCCAGCCGACGACGAAGTCCACCAGGCGCTGTGGGACAAGCTCATCCGCTTCACCGGCAACCGCAGCCGCGCCGACCTCATGTCCGACGTGGGGCTGGGCAAGCGGGTGGCCAGCATCGTGGCCAAGCGGCTCGTCGCGCTGCTGGCCGAAATGGGTGAGAAGCCCGATGCGCTGCTGATGTCACGCGAGCGCTTCACCGCGCACGAGTCGGTCTCGCAGGGCGCAGTCACTGTCGACGGCAGCGAGAACGCGTCGGTGCAGTATGCCCACTGCTGCCGGCCGGTGCCGGGAGACGCCATCGTCGGCTACCTCGGCCGCGGTGAGGGCCTGGTCGTGCACCGCAGCGAGTGCCCGGTGGCGCAGCGCCTGCGGCACAAGGATGCCGAGCGCTTCATTGCCGTGGAGTGGTCGGAAGAGCCTACCCGTGCCTTCGATGCCGAACTGCTCGTCACCGTGGTGAACGGCAAGGGCGTGCTGGCGCGGGTCGCCTCGGCCTTCGCGGCCGCGGAGGCCGACATCACCCACATCGACATGGGTGAGGACGTGGCCAGCGACGCCACCGATCTGCGCTTCCTCGTCGCGGTGCGCGACACCACGCACCTCGATGCGGTGATCCGCGGGCTCAAGCGCACCCAGTCGGTGATCCACGTCCAGCGCACCCTGCCCTCGTCCTGAACGCGCAGGGCGTGCCGCGATGCGCCCGCTCCTCGTGCAGAGGGCGTTTGCGCGTTGGACGTGACGGGCTCGCTCCGGCGCTTTCAAGCTGCCGGCGGCGGATAGCGCACGTCCAGCACCTCGACCTCGCGCACGCCCGCGGGGGTGGCGAGCTTCACCACGTCTCCGACCCGCGCCTTGAGCAGGGCGCGCGCCAGTGGCGAGATCCAGCTGATCTCGCCACGCTGGGTGTCCACCTCGTCGATGCCTTTGATGGTGACGGTGCGGGTCTCGCCCAGATCGTCGACGCAGGTGACGGTGGCGCCGAAGAACACGGTGTCGCCCCCGTGGTGCACCGACGGGTCGGTGACCTCGGCGCGCTCGAGCCGGCGGGTGAGGAAACGGATGCGGCGGTCGATCTCGCGCAGGCGCTTCTTGCCATAGAGGTAGTCGCCGTTTTCAGAGCGGTCGCCGTTGCTGGCCGCCCAGTGCACGACCTCGACGACCTGCGGCCGCTCGCGGTCGATGAGGTCCAGCAGTTCGGCGCGCAGCCGGGCGTAACCGGCCGGTGTGATGTAGTTGCGCAGGCCCGCGGGCAGCGGGGCCGCGCCTTCGAGTTCGTCATCATCTTCCGCGGCGGCGTCGGACTCGCGGGTGAATGCCTTGCTCATGCATCGTCCTCCATGTGGCGCGGCAAAGTTGCGCTGCGCAATGGAAAAAGCCCTGAAACTTTGCAGTTTCAGGGCTTGCCCGTTTTGGCGCGGCTGGCAGGAATCGAACCCACGACCCCTTGGTTCGTAGCCAAGTACTCTATCCAGCTGAGCTACAGCCGCGAAGCCGCCATTATAGCGCAAAAATTTCAGGTCTCCGGCGCCTCGTCGATCGGGCGCGTGAGGTACACGCCCTCGCGCCCGACGATGGCCGCGCGCGCGGGCATGAGGACGGTGCAGCGGTCGCAGGGTGCACGCAACTCGGTCGCGCCGTCGGTGGCGATGAGTTCGCCGCGGGCAAACGCCTCGAAGCCCTCGCAGGGCCGCGCGAAACGGAACTCCGGCGTGCGGATGACATAGGTCTGCAGCAGCTCGAAGCGGCGCTGGGCCGCGCGCGCGCGCGCCGCGGGCGCCGGCACGAGGCCGAAGTGGGCAAGGAAGCGCTGCGTCACCTCCACGGCGGTGGCACTGGTGGCCTGCAGGAAGTGCTGGCCGCATTCGACCACCAGCGCCACGCCCTGCCCATCGGCACGGCCGAAGCGGCCGAACTGGATCAGTGGCGTGCCCGACCCCAGGCCCTGCGGCATGACCAGATGGACCGAGGGATGGCCGATGGCCAGCGCGGCCTCGCCGTTGCGCGCATGGCCGGGGTAGACCCAGAAGGGCGCGACGTCCTGGCTGGTGGAGTGGATGTCGAGCAGGTGGTCCGGCGCGGCGACGATGGGGCGCAGCTCGCGCGCGCGCCGCAGCTCGGGGCTGTCCTCGGTGCCGTCGAGTTCGGCGTCCGACCAGATGCGGTTGAGGTTGTGCACGAGTTGCCGGCTGTCGAACGGGCGTTCGGGGTCGAAGCTTTCGTAGGCGGCCACGTTGGCCAGGCTCAACGTGAGCGTGCCGCGCAAGGGGCGCACGCCGGCGTCGAGCAAGCCGGTGACGGCCACCATGCCGCAGAGTTCGTTCCCGTGCGTCAGTGCGTTGATGAGCACATGCGGGCCCGGCCGGCCGGAGTCGAAACGGTGGACGTAATCGACGCCGGTGTTGCCGCGGCGGTAGGCGCTGAGGTCCCTGGGCAGCACCTCGAGCCGCGGGGGCTTCTGCTCGGCGGTGGCGGGCGCGCTCGAGACGTTGGCGCCGGCGGCGGTCACTTGGGTCTCGGGGCGGAGGTCTTTGGCGCTCATGGTCTGGAGCCCTCGCTGGCGGTGGAGAGGTCGAACACCGGATCGACCGGGACCTGCAACGCGGTGGCCAGCTGGTTGGTCTTGGAGGCCAGCGCGACGATGGAGAGGAACTCCGCATGCTGCGCGGCCGTCATGCCCTTCGCGCGGGCCGCGGCGGTGTGCGAGTGCACGCAGTAACTGCAGCCGTTGACGATGGAGACCGCGAGGTAGACGAGTTCGCGGGTGAGCGGGTCGAGCGTGCCCGGCGTGGCCATGACGCGCTTGACCTCGTCCCAGGTGCGCTCGAGCAGTTCCGGGTCGAAGGCCAGGTGCTGCCACATGGCGTTGACGAAGGTGGTGTTGCGGGTGGCGCGGATGTCGTCGAAGACGGCTTTGACGCGCGGATCGTGCTCGGGGTCGGGGTGGGGGCGAACGGTGGACATGGGGAGAGGGCGGAATGGGCGCGGGCGCGACGCCGCCCGACCCTGTCAATTCTGACAGGGGGTGGGGCTTGCGCTGTCGCGCGCTTGTCTACAGTGGCTGCGTCACACACATCGAGGCCAACAGGGAGGCTTTTCGTGTGAAACCGCAGACCGCGCGGCTCTGCGGCGGTCAAGGGCCGGCACGGCGCCCGCCAGAGGCGCCGGCCGGCCCGGCAGACCGATCGGCTCTGCTCGGACCGCTCGAGCGCGCCGAACCCCGCCTCCCGGCGCACGGGGGCTTTGGGCAACGCTGAACAAGCCCCTCGCGCGCCGCGCATCCTGGCGGCGGGCGGTTTGCTTCGTTGCAGATGCTCGCCATAGCCCCCGCTATGGCTGCGCTCTGCGCCTCGCATCCCATCCCGCGGCCAGGCGCGCGCCATCGCGGGGACTTATTCAGCGTTGCCTTTGGCAGAATGGCCGCTCCACCAACCGCAGCGAGGAGCACCGCCATGGCCGTCACCGTTCACATCGACCTGGGTTACGAATTCGACGTCAAGGCCAAGGCCGACGAGGTCTTCGCCGTGCTGTCGGACGTGCCGCTGTCGGTCAGCCACTTCCCCAAGGTGGAAAAACTCACCGACCTCGGTGACGGCGTGTACCAGTGGGAGATGCAGAAGGTCGGCACCGCGCAGGTGAACATCCAGACCATCTACGCCTGCAAGTATGTGAGCGACAAGGCCAAGGGCACGGTGAAGTGGACGCCGGTCAAGGGCGTGGGCAACGCGCTGGTGAGCGGCCACTGGAAGATCAAGGACAAGAAGACCGCCACCGGCGTCGCGCTGAAGATCGAGGCCGACGTGACGGTGGGGTTGCCCGCACTCATGCGCATGATCGTCGAGCCGGTGGTGGCCAGCGAGTTCGAGAAACTGGTGGACGCCTACGTGGACAACCTCATCCTCCGCTTCGGTGGCGAGGCCTGATGGGCCGAGATGGGGTGAACGGCCCCTCCACGCCCGCCCACCATCCCGAAACCACCGAGTTGTCCCGCGTGGGCGTGAACAATCTTGTGGATAAGCTCGGGCAAGTTCTGTAAAGGCAGCTCAAGTTGTTGATTTGTAATGAAGTTCCTTGCATTGCTCAGCAAATGAGCAGCGGCGCGAGCCGCCCTTGACCGTTCCGTGAACCGCCCCTGATCCACCCATGACGCGCTGGTACCCCCGCCTGGTGCTGCCATCGGCCATCGACCTGGTCTGCGGCCTGCCCATGGTCACGCGCAAGCGCCAGCAGGTGGTGCCGCTGGCCCACGGACGGGTGCTGGAGGTGGGCATCGGCACGGGGCTGAATCTGCGGCATTACGACCGGACGCGGGTGCAGTCCGTCACCGGGCTCGACCCCGGCGTGGAGTTGCACCCCAAGGCGCGGCGGCGCATTGCGCAGAGCGGGCTCAAGGTGGACCTGCTGGCCCTGTCGGCCGAGCAGATTCCCTGCGGCGACGCGAGCTTCGACAGCGTGGTGGTGACCTACACCCTGTGCACCATTCCCGACCCGCTGGCCGCGCTGCGCGAGATGCGCCGCGTGCTCGCGCCAGGCGGCGCGCTGCTGTTCTGCGAGCACGGCCGCGCCCCCGACGCGCGCGTGGCGCGCTGGCAGGACCGGCTGCAACCCCTCTGGGGCCCGCTGGCCGGGGGCTGCCACCTCAACCGCGACATTCCCGCGCTGCTGCAGGCCGCGGGCTTCACCTGCCCCACGCTGCATACGGGCTACGTGACCGGCCCGCGGGTGCTGGGCTACCACTACTGGGGCACGGCGCAGGCCGCCGAGCCTCCAGGTTAGTCACTTTTTGATAGCATATATCGACCGGTTGGCGCTGGGGTACCGGGAGAAAATCCCAAAATCCGGCCGGTGAGGGCCACTCGGGCCGCGTGGGACGACGCCCGGCGGCTGTTTCTGCGTTGATTCAATCCTCGAGGTCGTCGGAATCGTCCCGGTGAGCGCCCCGACCGCCTTTGCGGCGCGCGGCCCGTTCGGCGCGGCGGCGTTCGCGCTCGATGTCGGCCAGGCGAGCGGCCTCGGCCCAGGCGGCGAAGCGCTCGGGCGTCTCCAGCGTGATGCGGCCGATGGTGCCGGCGCGGAACTCGCCGATCACCACCTCGGCCGCCTTCTGCAGGTTCACCCGGCCACCGGCCTGCAGCGCGCCGCGTCTGCGGCCGATGTCGGCAAGCAAGGCGTCGTCGGTGCGCGCGGCCACGTCCGCAGGGTCGCCAAGGCCGAAGCGCGCGGCCAGCAGCGCGGCATAGTCCTGCCGCAGCACGGCCAGGAGTTCGAGCGCGACCACCTCGTCGTCATACGCATTGCGGCCGATGGCGCCGCTGGCGGCGAGAAAGTAGCCGCTGTGCGCGATGGCGATGCGCGGCCAGAGCATGCCCGGGGTGTCGTAGAGGTAGAAGTCGTCGGCGAGCAGGATGCGCTGCTCCATGCGGGTGATACCGGCCTCATCCCCGGTCTTGGCCATGCGGCGGCCCACCAGGGTGTTGATGAGCGTGGACTTGCCCACGTTGGGCACGCCGCAGATCAGCACGCGTAGCGGCCTGGCCAGCCCGCCGCGCTGCGGCGCAAGGGCCTGGGCCGCATCGATGAGCGCGCGCGCCGGGGCGGCGACGCTGGCGTCGAGCGCGATGGCGCGCGTCTCGGGGCGGGCGTTGTACCAGTCCAGCCAGGCGGCGGTGCGTGCCGGGTCGGCCAGGTCCTGCTTGTTGAGCACCTTGAGCGTGGGCCGAGCGGCCGTGAGCTGCGCGAGCAAGGGGTTGGCGCTGGAGCCCGGCAGGCGCGCGTCCAGCAGTTCGATGACCACGTCGATGTCCTTCACGCGCGCGGCAATCGCCTTCTGCGTGAGGTGCATGTGACCGGGGAACCACTGGATCATGACGGGTGCTCTGCTGAAGGGGTGCCGCAGGCCGCGGCAGGGAACCGCATTGTGCCCGCCGCGGCACGCCACTTGAGCAAGGGGGCAGCGGGGTCGGGGCGCAGGCTTCAGGCCGGCCTGACGGCACGCCCGGCCGGCGCCGGCGCACCCGCGGACTGGGCGGCCGCCTGCGCGCCTTCGCGCAGCTTCTCCAGCGCCTGGGCCACCACGTCGCTGGTGTCCACCGGGCGCAGCAGGCTTTGCAGCAGCAGGCGCTGCAGGCTGCGGCGCGTCATGGTGTAGGCGCGCCCGCCGTGGCCGATGAACATGAACAGCGCGCCGTTGGCACTGGCCCAGGTGAGCTGCGCGCGCCGCCAGCGCCGGCGAGCGAACAAATCCACCCAGACGCCGGGCACCAGGCTGCGCAGGACCTGCTCCATCGCCTCGCGCTCGGCCGCCGGCGCTGCTTCGAGCGGCATGGCGCCCGATGCAGCGGCGTCTGGCAGACCGCCAAAGCCGGTCGACCCCTCGCCCAACGGGGCATGGGCCGAATCGTCAGCGCCCCCGTGCAGCGGCGCCGCGCCCGTGGGCGCCGCCACGTCTTCGAGACCGGCGCGGTCGCGCTCCTGCGGCGTCATCCAGGGCTGCTCGCGCAGCTTGGGCACGCGCTGCTCGGGGGTGGCGGGCTGCAAGTCCTCGGCCAGCGGCGCCTGCGCCGAGTCCGCCACCACCGCGCCGCCGGTCGAGCCCTCGTCGCGGCGCGCGCGCAGCCGACGCAGCCGCAGCACCGGCTCGTGCAGCCGCAGCAGCACCTCGAAAAAGTCCTGCCGCTCCGAGTCGGGCAGGCCGATGAGGTTGAGGCCCGCGGTGAGCGTGCGCAGCATGCCCGGAATCATGTCCATGAGCTTGGCCGGGTCGCGCAGGATGAAGTCGCGCTTGACGCTCCAGACCAGGTCCGACACCACGAGGCCGAAGCCGCGCGGGTCGATCTGGTTGCTGGTGTCGACCAGGCGCGCATGCGCCATGGCCAGGGCCCACGGGCCGAACAGGAAATCCAGCACCTTGGCCGGCACCTTGTCCAAGTCGGGGCGCGAACTCATGTCGTAGGCGATCTGGTTGGCCAGCGCCTGCCGCTCCTCGGCGAAGCGCAGGCCCTGCAGCACCGCTTCGCGCTGCGCCGTCTCGGCCTCGTCGGTGCGCGCCCAGGCCGACTCCAACCGCGCCAGCGCGCTGTTGAACGGCTGGCCACTCTCGATGTCCTGGTGGCGGTTGAGGTCGTTGAAGGTGCTGCGCACCCCATCGAAGAAGGCTTCGAAGCCGGGGCTCTCGGCATCGCGGTAGCGGAAGCTGCGCTGCGCCACCCGCGCCATGAGGCGGCGGCCGGGGTGGGTGTCGTCGCTAAAAAAACGCGGATCGACCATGGCCAGGCGCAGCAGCGAGGGCTCGAGCGCCACGATGGCCTCGCGCACGGGTTCGAGCAGCCGCGGGTCCTGCGCCACTTCGCCCACCAGCCGCCGCACCGCCTCGATGCCCAGCACCTGCTGCACATGCGTGGCGCGCTGGCGCAGTTCGGCATGCACCAGCGCCCGCGCCGAGGGCTGCGCAAACTCACCCCAGGCGCGCTCATCGAGCGCCTTGGCGGCCGCGCCGACCGGCTCGAGCGGCGGCAGGCCGGCCAGGGCCGCCGCGGCGCCTTGCTCGTAATACGACGGGGCCAGGGGCACGGGCGCCTCGGGCACGCCGCGCCCGGCGACGAAATCGTGAAACAGCGCGCTCGCCACGCCGGCCTGCGACAGATCAACCGGCGCCCATCCGCCGCCACCGCCCGCCATCGCGCCCCACGCGGTACCGGCGCCCTCCGCGCCAACCCCGCCCATAGCGCCGCCCGGGCCACCCGAACCGCCAGGCCCACCCCAGCCGCCACCGGCGCCAGCTGGGCCCATTTCCCCCCAGCGGCCGCCCGCAGCTTCGGCACCCGGTGCGGCGGCCCCCGGTACACGCCCCCGCGCAGCCGCGCCCACCGGCACGGCACTGACCCGGTAGCTCACCGGCTGCAACTGGCCTTCGCGCAGCAACGCGAGGACTTTTTCGTAGAGCCCGCGCAGCTCACGCCCCATGGGCACGGCCAGCGTGCGCAGCCAGCGGGCGCGGGTGGTGGCGTCGGCCGGTGCGTCCTCGATCAGCGCGAGCAAGACCTTGGCGAACACCTCTGGGCGCAGCGGGTTGTTCTCGGGCTGCACCCGGTCGAAGCCCTGCGCGGCGCTGACCAGGGCGTCGAGGTCGGCCATGACCGGGTCGACCTGCAGGCGCAGCTGCTGCGACAGGCGTGCGAACTCGATGCCCTGCGCCACCTGCGCGTCGTCGACCAGCGAGAGGTCGCCGAAACCGGTGGCCGCCGCCGGGGCGAAGTCGCCGCGCCGGGAAGGCTCGCCTTCGGCCTCGCTGGCGTCAAACGCCCGCGCCAGCGCGGCGGCGTAGTCGGCACTCCATCCGCCGCGCAGGCGCAGCAGCCCGGTCCAGGCCACGGTGAGCGCATCGCGCTCGGCGATGCGGGTGGTGGCCGTCTCGGCCGCGCGCAGCGACTCGACCGCCTCGTCCAGACAGGCCAGCGCCATCGGGCCCGCCAGGCGCGCGGCCTCCTGGAAACACCGCTGCAGCAAAGAGGATTGCACCGCCATGTCTGTGAAAAATTTCACGAAAGTTTAGCCAGATCGGATGACGGGACCGCGTCCTCGCCACCCCCCACGCCTTGCGCCTGCAGCCAGGCCTCGACACCGGCCGGCTCGTGGCACAGCCGCAGCGCGTCGAAGGCCGCCTGCGCCTCGGGGTAGTGCGTGCGCAGGCTGCCCAGCCATTGCTTGATGCGCCCGGCGCGGTGGCGTGCCGGCACGCGGCGGCTGATCTGGCGCCAGAACGCGCCGAGCAGCGGCAGCACCTCGCGCCAGGGCACGGCAGCAGTCTGCGGCGGCTCCAGCCCGCGCGCGCGGGCGTCGTGGGCGCGGATGGCGCGCGCCAGCCCCGGGTTGCGCACCATGCCACGGCCCAGCATGAGGGCGTGGCAGCCGCTTTCGGCGCGGCAGCGCTGCGCGTCCTCCACCGTCCAGATCTCGCCGTTGGCCACCAGCGGGAGGCGTGGCACCGCGTCGCGGATGTCGCGCACGCGTGCCCAGTACGCGGGCGGCCGGTAGCCTTGCAGCTTGGTGCGGGCGTGCACGACGAGCTCATCGGCGCCGGCGTCGGCGATGGCGCGGGCGCAGTCGAGGGCGCGGGCATCGTCGCGGTGTCCCAGGCGCATCTTGGCCGACACCGGCACCCCAGGCGGCACGGCACGGCGCACCGCGGCCACGATGGCGTGGACGAGCGCCGGCTCGTCGAGCAGCACGGCGCCACCCCGGTGACGGTTCACGGTCTTGGCGGGGCAGCCGAAGTTGAGGTCGATGCCCGCGGGGCGGAGTTCGGCCAGCACGGCCGCGTTCTCGGCCACGCAGACCGGGTCGGAACCCAGCAGTTGCGGGCGCACGGGCACGCCCGCCGGGGTCCGGCTGGCGTTGTGCAGCTCGGGCACGATGCGGGTGAACACCCGCGGCGGCAACAACTGGTCGGTGATGCGGATGAACTCGCTCACGCAGCGGTCCACCCCGCCCACACGGGTGAGCAGGTCACGCAGCGTGTGGTCCAGCAGGCCTTCCATCGGCGCGAGCAGCAGCGTCATGAAACCGTGCCAGTGAAGGGGGTGGGGGTTCAGCCGAGCTTGCGTTTGAGCCGGATTTCCTCGACCTTGACCGAACCGAGCTGCGTGGTGCGCGCGGTGGGCAGTTCGCGCTTGAAGCCCGCGAGCTCGAAGAAGCGCAGCGCGCGTGCGTTGCGCAGCGGCACCCAGACGGTGACGTCGGTGCAGCCCTCGTCGATCAGGCCCTCGCGCGCGGCGTCCCACAGCGCCAGGCCTGCGCCCTGGTCCCAGTCACCGGGCTGCACGTACAAGGCCCAGATTTCGCCGGTGGTGGGCTTGGATTTGGGGTCGCGCGAGCGGTCGAAGCCGACGAAGCCGGCCGGCCGGTCGCCATCGACGGCCACGAGCACCTGGGGCTCGCCGAACTCGACGGCATCGCGCCAGAGCGCCTGACGCTTTTCGTCGGGCCGCAGCGCCTGCAAGTCGCCCGCGGGCAGGATGTCTTCATACGCCGCCTGCAGGGAGTGGACATGCAGTGAGGCGATGGCGGGCACGTCGCGCTGGGCGGCGGCCCGGACGGTGTAATAAGAGGACATGAATCGTGAAAAAGTTGACTGACGACGGGTTGCACGCTGCAACCGTTGGGTGGAATTGTCACCTCAGCCAAGGCCCCGCTGACGGGCCGTGCCGACAAAAACCGACAACTTCACGCCCTCGGGCCGACAATTTTTGAAACCAAATGCACACGGAAATGCCGCAGAATGGGCGCTGGTTCCACCCAGCTCCCTCCATGACCATGCCGCCCTTGCCTTTCAAACCCCTGCTGCTCGCGGGCCTGCTGCTGGCCACCGCGCCGAGCTTCGCCCAGCCGGGCGCCCCGAGCCGCGCTGGCACGTACAAAGATGTCGTCGGCGAAGTGTTCACCGTGCGCGGCGCTCACCGCCTGCCTGCGCAGCCTGGTGACGCGCTTCAGGCCGCCGACACGGTGCTGACTGGCGAGACCGGCAGCGCGGCCATCGTGCTGCGCGACGGCACCGAGCTCGTCGTCGGCCCGCGCTCGAACACCACCCTGGTGCGCTACGCCTTCGACGCCACCACCCAGGAAGGCAACATGCTGGTGCAACTGCTGCGCGGCAGCCTGCGCTATGTCACCGGCCTGATCGGCAAGCTCCATCCCGACAAGACCGAGATCAAGACGCCCACGCTGGTGGTCGGGGTGCGCGGCACCGACTTCATCGTGGAGACGCCGTGATGCGCCGCACGATGTCTGTAACCACCCGCCTGTTTGCCTGGGGCGCACTGGCGCTGGCTGGCGCCCTGCTGGCCGGCTGTGCCACCGAGCCGCCCCCAGCCCCGGCGCGGGTGACGCTGCTGCCCGAAGCGGGCCGGCAGACGGCGGTGGTGGTGAAAGCGGGTGAGCAAAGCCTGCGGCTCGACCAGCCCTACCAGTCCGCCGTGGCCGTGCCCGGCCAGCCGCTGCAGCGCGAGCAAAGCAGTGCCGAGGCCGTGAAGGCGCGCTACCCGAGCCTGATCGCCCTCAAACCCGTGGCGGAGAAGCGCTTCGTGCTCAGCTTCGTCAGCGGCACCTCGCGCCTCACGCCCGAGTCCGAGGCGCAGCTGCCACAGGTGCTGCAGGAAGCCCAGGCGCGCAAGGGCGGCGAGATCATCATCGTCGGCCACACCGACACCACCGGCGATGCGGCCGCGAACGACCGGATCTCGCTGCAACGCGCGCAGGCCATTCGCGACCTGCTCATCGCCCGCGGCTTCAAGCCCGAACTGATCGAGGCCGTGGGCCGCGGCGAACGCGAGCTGCTAGTGCCCACCGCCGACAACGTGGACGAACCCCGCAACCGCCGCGCCGAGCTGATCGTGCGCTGATCAGAAAGCAACCCGCCCATGCGCATCGGCGTGCTCACCGGGGGCGGCGACTGCCCCGGCCTCAACGCGGTCATCCGCGCCGTCACCAAATCGCTGCTGCGCCAGTGCGGCGTGGAGATCGTCGGCATCGAGGACGGTTTTGCCGGCCTGATGCAGGGGCGCTGGCGGCGGCTGGACTGGCAGGCCGTCAGCGGCATTCTGTTCAACGGCGGCACCATCCTCGGCACCAGCAACCGCGCCGACCCGCTGGCCAGCGAGGCCGACACCGCGGCCGCGCTGGGCCACGCGCGTTCGCTCGGCCTCGATGCGCTGGTGGTCATCGGCGGCGACGGCACCATGGCGATCGCGCATGGCATGACGCAGCGCGGGCTGCGCTGCGTGGGCGTGCCCAAGACCATCGACAACGACATCGCCGCGTGCGAGCGCAGCTTCGGCTTCGACACCGCGGTGGCCACCGTCACCGAGGCGCTGGAGCGGGTGCAGACCACCGGCCAGAGCCACAGCCGGGTGATGATCGTCGAGACCATGGGCCGCTACGCGGGCTGGATCGCGCTCGAAGCCGGCATTGCCGGCGCGGCCGACGTGATTCTGCTGCCCGAGTTCGACTACGACCCCGAGCGGGTGCTGGCGGTGTGCCGCGAGCGCGAACAGCGCCAGCGCTACACCGTGATCTGCATCGGCGAGGGCGCCAAGCCCATCGGCGGCGAACTGACCATCGAGCGCCGGGTCGACACCCGCGGCGGCGCCGACCCCATCCGCCTCGGCGGCGTGGCCCACCGGCTGCGCGACTGGCTCGAGCCGCGCCTGTCCAGCGAGGTGCGCGCCACCGTGCTCGGCCATGTGCAGCGCGGCGGCTCGCCCACGCCCTTCGACCGCGTGCTGGCCACCCAGTTCGGCAACCATGCGGCGCAACTGGTGCAGCAAGGCCTGTTCGACCACATGGTGACGCTGCGCGACGGCCGCATGGGCGCGGTGCCGATTGCCGAGGTGGCCGGGCAGAACCGACGCATCACCGCCGACGAGCCGCTGCTGGCCACGGCGCGGCAGATCGGCATCTGCCTGGGGCATTGAGCGCTCATGGCCGGCGAACCGGCCCGGCGCGCGGCTCATGCGCAGAACCCGAAGGCCGCCACATGCGCGCCGCGGGCAGACCATCGATCACTTAGTTATTGATAGCAACCACTGACCGATTGGCGCTGGGGTTCGGCGCAAAACCCTGAAATCAGCGCCGCGTCCAGCTGCCTGCGGCCTCGCCGCCGGACTGGAAAGGCCCGAGCGGGTTCACCTGGCGTTCGGTGACGTCGATGCGCGGCTCGCCGCCGACGTTCTTGAACAGCACCAGGTCGTCACGCGCCACCACCATGGCCTCGAAGCGCCAGCCCTCGATGTGGGTGATGCGGCGGAAGTTGAAGAAGTCGCTGAGGAATTCGCCCTCGCGCTTGCGGCTTTGCTGGCTGAAGCGGTAGACGTAGGCGCGGCAGGCCGATTGCGCCAGCATGCAGTCGCGCACGCCACGGTCGAGCGCCTCCAGCGGCACGCCGGGGTGCGGCGCGAGCCGCGCCACCACCTCGGGGTAGGGAATGACGGTGACGTTGGCACTGCTCTGCGGGTCGAACCCCAGATCGGCCAGCTGGGCCACCGGGGTCCTGTAGGGCTCGATGCGGTCGAACGCGGCCTTGGCCTCGTCGAAGGTGGAAAACGGCGAACTCGCCACCGAACTGCCGCGCGGCAACAAGCCACTGCAACCCGTCAGCCCCAGGGCGAGCAGCGCACAGGCCAGAGATCGCATGAACGCTTGCATGGTTTCAGTATCGCATGTCGAGGATGAGGCGCAAGCGATGCAGATCAAGTGAAGCCGCTTGGCACAATTGCGGCCTCGAGCGGCACGCGCCGGCACAGCCGAGCACTTGCTGCCCGCGGCTCGACCGCACCCGCCTCGAACCCACCGCTTCCGCCCCGTTCTTTCCATTGCTGCCCATCGCTGCCCATGACCGAAGCCCCCGCCCTGCCCCCTGAGCACCTGCCACGCCTGCACCGCGCGCTGGCCGCGCTGTTGCGCTCGCAGCGCGTGGCTGCGCTGGGCACGCTCGATGCGCAGGATGCCGCACAGCCCTTCGTTTCGATGGTGCCGTTTGCGCTGTTGAGCGCGGGCGAGGGTTTCGTCATCCACATCAGCGCGCTGGCGCCGCACACGGCCAATCTGCAGCAGGCGCCGCGCGCCGCGCTGATGGTCATGGCCAGCGAGCCCGCCGAAGGGCCGGTGCATGCGCTCGCACGCGCGAGCTTCGACGTGCACGCCCACACGCCCGAGCCGCACAGCCCGGCCTGGCAGGCCGCGCGCGAGGCCTATCTGACGCGCTTCCCCGAGGCCGAGCCGATGACGCAGCTGCCCGACTTCCGCTTCGTCACCCTCAGCGCCACGCGCGCGCGCCAGGTGGCGGGCTTCGGCGCGGCGCGCACCGTGCCGGGCGAGGAGCTGGCCCTGATCTTCGCCGCCGCACGCGCCGGCGCCTGATGAGCCCCGCCGACACCGAACTGCGCGTGCACCATGTGGACGACGCGCTGATCGTCCTGGACAAGCCCGCGGGTCTGCTGGCCGTGCCGGGCCGCGGGCCCGAGGGCGCGGACTGCCTGGCCGCGCGAGCCGCCGCGCGCTGGCCGGATGCGCGCGTGGTGCACCGGCTCGACATGGCGACCTCGGGCCTGATCGTGTTCGCCCGCGGCGCCGAGGCGCAGCGGCGCCTGAGCGCAGCCTTCGCGCAGCGCGCGGTGCACAAGCGTTACGAGGCCGTGGTCGCCGGCCACCTGAGCGGGCCCGGGCCGGCCGAAGGCTGGGCCGACATCACCCTGCCGCTGATGCCCGACTGGCCCAACCGGCCGCGCAGCCGGGTCGATGCCGAGCGGGGCAAGCCCAGCCACACGCGCTGGCAGGTGCTGGGGCATGAACAGGTCGGCCCGCTGGCTGCCACACGGCTGGGGCTCGAACCCGTCACCGGCCGTTCGCACCAGCTGCGGGTGCATTTGCTCGCGCTGGGCCACCCCATCGTGGGCGACGCGCTCTACACCCAGGCGCCGGTGGCCACCGCCGCCCCGCGACTGCTGCTGCACGCCTGCGCGCTGGCGCTGGCCCACCCCGGCAGCGGGGCGTGGCTGTCGTTCAGCAGCCCCGCGCCGTTCTGAGAAATCGGTTCACCTAGAAACCGCAGTTGGATGCGCCCGACGGTGTCGCGATCGGGGTGTCAGGCAAGGCGCGACGACGCAGCGGGCTCGTGCCCGCAAGGAGGAGCAACGCCGCATGGCGCCCCGAGCGCGGTGCCGACGGGTGCATAGCGTGCTCACCCAGACGGTGAGGGGGTTTCGGAACCGGCGAACGCCGATTTCATGCGGGTTGTGGTGAAACAGGCAGCGGCCAACTGCGGTTTCTAGGTTCAGTAGAGCTGCGGAACGATCATTTCCGCCGGCACCGGGTGGCGGATGTAGTCCTCGTGCCGCTCGCGCGGCGGCAGCACCACGGTGGGGCGCTCCACCTCGGCATAGGGCACCTGGCTGAGCAGGTGGTGAATGCAGTTGAGGCGGGCTTTCTTCTTGTCGTCGCCGGGCACGATCCACCAGCGCGCCTCGGGGATGTGGGTGCGTTCGAGCATGGCCTCCTTGGCGCGGGTGTAGTCCTCCCAGCGGCGGCGGCTCTCCAGATCCATGGGGCTGAGTTTCCACTGCTTGAGCGGGTCGTGGATGCGGCCGAGAAAGCGCAGCTCCTGCTCCTCGTCAGAGATCGAGAACCAGTACTTGATGAGCTGGATGCCCGAGCGCACCAGCATCTTCTCGAACTCGGGCACGTCGCGGAAGAAGGCCTCCACGTCCTCCTCGGTGCAGAAGCCCATCACCCGCTCCACGCCGGCGCGGTTGTACCAGCTGCGGTCGAACAGCACCATCTCGCCGGCTGCGGGCAGGTGCGAGACATAGCGCTGGAAATACCACTGCGTACGCTCGCGGTTGTTGGGCGCGGGCAGCGCCGCCACGCGGCACACGCGCGGGTTCAGGCGCTGGGTGATGCGCTTGATGACGCCGCCCTTGCCCGCAGCGTCGCGCCCCTCGAACAGGATGACCACCTTGTGCCCGCTGGCCACGACCCAGTCCTGCAGCTTCACCAGCTCGCCCTGCAGGCGAAACAGCTCGCGGAAGTAGCGGTAGCGCGTCTCGCGGCTCTCCTGCGTGAAGTCCACCGTGTCCCCGCCGGCGAGCAGCGCGGGCATGCGGTCTTCGACTTCGAGCTCGAGCTCCTCGTCGTAACCGTCGATCAGCTCGCGGCGCAGGCGCTCCATCAGATCGGCCGCGTCCGCGGCGGGCATGGGGTTCGGGGCGGTGGGGTCGGTCTTCATGCGCGCCAGTCTGGCGCTGTGGCGTGACAGCCCCGTGACAAAGCTGCCATGAATCCGTCACACGACCGCCACAGCCCGCCCACGCACGGCAACGGCATACGAGCGACGCCAAAAAAAGAGGGGTTCCGAGGATTTTCCCCGGAACCCCAGCGTTAAACGGTCGGTTATTGCTATCTTTTCAGGACTTCACATCATCCCCAGCAGGCGCGGGAACCACAGCGAGAGCGCGGGCCAATACGTCACCACGCCGAGGAAGCCCAGCATGGCCAGCAGCCACGGCCAGACCGCCACCGTGAGTTCGGTGATGCCCATCTTGGTGATGCCCGAGGCCACGTACAGATTCAGCCCCACGGGCGGGTGGCACATGCCCACCTCCATGTTCACCACCATGATGATGCCGAAGTGCACCGGGTCGATGCCCAGCTTCATCGCCACCGGGAACAGGATGGGCGCGAAGATCAGCACGATGGACGAGGGCTCCATGAAGTTGCCCGCCAGTAGCAGAATGACGTTGACCGCCAGCAGGAAGGTGATGACGCCCAGCCCGTTGCCCAGCATCCAGTCGGCCAGCGCCTGCGGGATGTTCTCGTTGGTCATGATGAAGCTGAACAGCACCGCATTGGTGATGATGTAGAGCAGCATCGCGCTCATGTTGGCCGAGTTCAGCAGCACCCGCGGCACGTCCTTGAGCCGCATGTCCTTGTAGATGAACACGGCGACGATGAACGCGTAGACGGCGCTCATGGCCGCGGCCTCGGTGGGCGTGAACACGCCGCTGTAGATGCCGCCCATCACGATGACGATGAGCAGCAGCCCCCAGATCGACTCGCGCAGCGCCGACAGGCGCTCGCCCCAGCTCGCCTTGGGCAGGCGCGGGTAGTCGAACTTGCGCGCGCGCCAGTAGGTCACGCCGCCGAGCACGCCGGCGAGCGCCAGCCCCGGCACCACGCCGGCCATGAACAGCGCACCCACCGAGGTGTTGGTCGCCACCGAGTACATCACCATCACGATGGAGGGCGGAATCAGAATGCCCAGCGCCCCCGAGGTGGTGATGACCCCCGCGCCGAAGTTCTTCGGGAAGCCCGCCTTCACCATCGCCGGCAGCAGGATGGAGCCGATGGCCACCACGGTGGCCGGCGAGGAGCCCGACACCGCCGCGAACAGCGCACAGGCCACCACGCCGCCAAGCCCCAGGCCACCATACCAGTGCCCCACCATGCTGGTGGCGAAGCGGATCATGCGCTTGGCCACGCCGCCGTGGGTGAGGAAGTTGCCCGCCAGGATGAAGAACGGGATGGCCATGATTTCGAACTTCTCGATGCCGGTGAACAGCTTGAGCGCCACCGACTCCAGCGGCACGTGCGAGAAGCCGAACAGAAAGGTCAGCACCGTCAGGCCGAGCGAGATCGAGATCGGCATGCCGGTGAGCATCAGCACCAGCAGGATGAGGAAGATGATGAGCGCGTTCATGGCTGCGTGTCCTTCTTCGCCGCGTCGCCGGCCACCGGGCGCGGATGCAGGTTTTCATCGAGCGCGAAGGTGTTGAGGTCCACCTCCGGCTTGCCCTCGTCGAGCCCATCCACATGGCCGTGGTCGTGGTGCGGCAGCTCACCCGTGCGGATGAAGTTCACCATCACCTGCAGGAAGCGAAAGCACATCAGCCCGGTGCCCAGCGGAATGGCGCTGTAGACGATCCAGGTCGGCCATTCCAGGTCCGGCGTGGTCGGCCCTTCGGGGATGTCGCCCACCGGGCGGCCCAGCAGCTGCAGGAAGAAGTGGTGCGCGCCGTTGTCCCAGACGAAGGTCGAACCCAGCCAGGCCACGATGAAGGTGAACAGCGCGCCCGCGGCCAGCCCGAAGATGATGAACTTCGCGCGCCAGCGCGCATCGAGCCGGTTGATCAGCACGTCCACCCCCACGTGGATGCCGGTGCGCACGCCATAGGCCGCGCCGAACTTGGCCATCCACACGAACATGATGATGGTGAGCTCCTGCGCCCAGCCCAGGTTGAGCGAGAGCAGCCAGTCCTGCACGCCGGGAATCGGCCAGCCCGCCGCATAGCGGTGCAGCACCGCCACGAAGATGATCAGCGTCGCACCCGCCATGAGGAAGGTGATCAGCCACTCCTCCAGGTGATCGAGAATTTTCATGTCGCGTCTCCTGCGAAGGCACAAAAAAACGCGGCACCGCCGGGCGCTCCGACGGGCCGCGTGCTCATGCGCCGCTTACAGCTTGTTGGGGTCGAAGCCGGTGACCTTGTAGATCTCCTGCAGGGTCTCCTTGCCCACGCGGTCGGCCATCTTGGCGTGCACCGGCACCATCGCCTTCTTGAGCGCCATGCGCTCGTCGGCGGTGGGGGTGTAGACGGCGGTCTTGCCGCTGGCCTTCACGGCCTCGAGCGCCTTGTCGTTCTCTTCCTTGGCGATCTTGTTGGCGTAGTCGGTGGCCTCCTTCATGGCCTGCTCGAGCTCGCCGCGGATGTCGGCCGGCAGCCCGTCCCAGAACTTCTTGTTCGTGATGACGGCATAGCCCAGGTAACCGTGGTTGGTCAGCGAGAGGTGCTTCTGCACCTCGTGCATCTTCTGCGTGTAGAAGTTGGAGATCGGGTTCTCCGTGCCGTCCACCACGCCGGTCTGCAGCGCCTGGTACACCTCGGAGAAGGCCATCACCTGCGGAATGCCGCCCACCGAGCGGATTTCCTCTTCCAGCACCTTGGACGACTGGATGCGGAACTTCTTGCCCTTGTAGTCCGCCGGCATCTTCAGCGGCGTGTTGGCCGAGAAGGACTTGAAGCCGTTATCCCAGTAGGCCAGGCCCTTGACGCCCTTGGGCTCGAGCTTGGCCAGCAGTGCCTTACCCACCGGGCCGTTGGTCACCTTGTGCAGATCGTCGTAGTCGTCGAAGATGAACGGCAGGTCGAAGGCCTCGAACTCCTTCACACCCAGGGGGCCGAACTTGGCCAGCGAAGGCGCGAGCATCTGCACCGCGCCGAGCTGCAAGGCCTCCATCTCCTCCTTGTCCTTGTAGAGGGAGCTGTTGGCATACACCTCGACCTTCACGCGGCCCTTGGTGAGCTCGCCCGCGCGCTTGGCAAAGAACTCGGAGGCCTTGCCCTTGGGCGTGTCCTGCGCCACCACGTGGCTGAACTTGATGACGATGGGCGACTGGGCCAGCGCGGGCACCGACAGCGTGAGCGCGGCCGCCGTGACCTGCCCCCCGCCAGCCGTACCACGGTAAACGAGAGAAGTCCGTCAACCAGGAGAATGACGGATATGAAGAAGAGCAGATTCACCGAGGAACAAATCATCGGGTTCATCCGCCAGGCCGAGGCTGGCATGACGGTCAAGGAGCTGTGCCGCAAGGGCGGCTTCAGCGACGCCACGTTTTACAAGTGGCGCGCCAAGTACGGCGGCATGGAAGTGGCTGACGTCAAGCGGCTGCGCGAACTGGAAAGCGAGAACGCCAAGCTCAAGAAGCTGCTGGCCGAGGCCCACCTGGACATCCACGCGCTCAAAGGCGTCTTCGGGGTAAAGCGCTAGCCCCACGGGCCAAGCGTGCGGCGATTGCGGCCATGGTGGAGCAGTTTCACCTGTCCGAGCGCCGTGCCTGCCGCCTCGTGGGGCTTGCCCGCGACAGCTACCGCCACCCTCCCCAGGAGAGCGAGTTGAACCAGCAACTGAGCGTCAAGATCGTTGAGATCGCGCACGCGCGCCGGCGATTCGGCTACCGGCGTATCCACGACCTGCTGCGGCCGGAGTTTCCGGCTGTGAATCACAAGCGAATCGAGCGCCTGTACGGCCTGGCCAGGCTTTCGGTGCGCAAGCGCAAGAAGGCCAAGAGGCCGACGAGCGAACGCGTGCCGTTGCAGCTGGCTGCGGCCGTCAATGAGGTCTGGAGCATGGACTTCGTCAGCGACAGCCTGGCCAGCGGCCGACGCATCAAGTGTCTGACCGTGGCCGACGACTTCAGCCACGAGTGCGTTCAGATCGGCGTCGACTTCGGGATCTCGGGCGAATACGTCACGCGCATGCTCGATCAAGCGGCGCGCTTCCGAGGCTACCCGCTGGCGGTGCGTACCGACAACGGGCCGGAGTTCACCAGCCGGGCCTTCATGGGCTGGGCGCACAAGCATCGCATCCGCCACATCCTGATCGAGCCGGGCAGGCCCATGCAGAACGGCTACATCGAGAGCTTCAACGGCAAGTTCCGCGACGAGTGCCTGAACGAGCACTGGTTCCAGACACTCGCGCAGGCCAGGGCCGTCATAGGCGAGTGGCGCATCGACTACAACCAGGTGCGACCCCACAGCAGCCTGGGGCGCATCCCGCCGGCCAAGTTCGCCGAGCTGCATCGCCAGCGCGCTGGCGATGCAGCTCAATCATCAACCCACAGCAACATCGATTAACCTTGCAGTCCCGGACTTCCAATTCACTGGTACGCCGGAAGGGGGCAGGTCAGCCGAGGCCAGGGCCAGAACGGAGCGACGTGCAAGACGGGTCATGGAGATCTCCTGTGGATGACGAATGGAAAACGAGCGCGAGTATCCGGCCGTCGTGCACCGCTGGCGATTGTGGAAACCCACATTCGCGCGGGCCCGCCACCTAGGGTTTTCCCTGAGTCTTCAACCTCTATTGATCAGGCCGCATGAAGGTTGAGCTTTTCGTTGCCTGCGGACTCAGAGTGTCATGGGCAAAAAAGATGCTCGATACCAGCAGCTTGAGCGGTTGCACGAGAGGCGCAAGCAAGTCGTGCGGTTGCATGTGAGGAGCGTGCCGGTGATGCAGATCGTTGCGCTCACGGGTTTGAGCTACCCGACGGTGCGTAAAGCCATAGATCTGTTCGCTGCTGGTGGCTGGGCAGCCCTCAAGCCTGCAGCGCGTGGGCGCAGTGCAGGCCAAGGCCGCCTGCTCAAGCCCGAGCAGGAAGCGTTTGTTCGGCGCAGCATCTGCGACAAGCGCCCCGAGCAGTTGAAGATGGAGTTCGCGCTGTGGACACGCGCAGCGGTCATGCAGTTCATCGAGCGCGAGTTCGGTGTGAAGCTCTCCATTCGTGCCACCGGTGAGTACCTGCGGCGCTGGGGCTTCACGCCGCAAAAGCCCATCAAGCGCGCCTACGAGCAGCGACCTGAGGCCGTGCGGCAGTGGCTCGAGCACGAGTACCCGGCCATCGAGCGTCGCGCCAGGGCCGAGGGCGGAGAAATCCACTGGGGCGACGAGACCGCGCTGGTCAACACCGACGTGCGCGGCAGGAGCTACGCCCCGCGCGGCAAGACCCCGGTGACGCTGGCCGTGGGCGGCACGCGCCAGAAGCTCTCCATGATCTCCACCGTCACCAACCGGGGGCGGGCGAACTGGATGATCATCGACGGTGCTTTCAACCACGAGCGGCTCATCGAGTTCTTCGAGGCGCTGGTGGCCGATGGCCGCAGGCGCGGTCAGAAGGTCTTTCTCATCCTGGACAACCTGGGCGTGCATCACTGCAAGCCCGTCAAAGCCTGGCTGGCCGAGAACCGGGCCGACATTGAGGTGTTCTACCTGCCCAGCTACAGCCCCGAGCTCAACCCCGATGAGCGACTCAACGCCGACCTCAAGCACGCCATCGGCACCAAGGTGCCTGTGCGCACCAAGGCCAAGCTGCACGCCGCCGCCAACGAGCATATGGCCTTCGTCGCAGCACACCCCGAACGCGTGCGCTCCTACTTCCAAGACCCCTTCGTCCGGTACGCAGCTTGAAAACTTCAGCGTGCCGGATCAATAGGGCGACGCTGAATAAGTCCCCGCGATGGCGCGCGCCTGGCTGCGGGATGGGGTGCGAGGCGCAGAGCGCAGCCA